>ENA-UOOM01000053-UOOM01000053.1-fermentation-metagenome-genome-assembly--contig:-NODE-53-length-147407-cov-105.076395_pt1 | contig 147407 bp, 138 predicted proteins | sample MGYA00245781_ERZ724031 | MGnify/ENA primary metagenome ERZ724031 (study PRJEB28704, sample SAMN03018317) | fermentation metagenome | biome: anthropogenic terrestrial biome; feature: soil...
CAAGCTCTTCAGATGACATTTTTCGTTTAATACTAATTCTATCCCATTTTGCCATAATAAATAATATTCCCACTAAAAGTATAAATACTTTGGTATTTAACTATAATATAAAATTTAAGTCAATTTAAAGTCAGCATGTCTTAAATCCATATATTTATGTATTGGTTAAAAAAAGTATAAAAAGAAAATACATAGTGACCTAAATAGCAATGTATTAAAGGAACATAATGTAACTATAATTGATATCTGATTTTAATTTATTTATCAATAGTTAATATGGAGGATTAAAATGGCATTTAAAGATCTCTTTAGATTTAACAAAGGAAAAACAACATTTGTATTCATTGGAGGAAAAGGAGGAGTTGGTAAAACAACCGTATCTGCCGCTACAGCGTTGTGGTTTGCAAGACAGGGGAAAAAAACCCTTGTAATTTCTACAGATCCTGCTCATTCTCTTTCTGACTCTTTTGAAAGGAATATAGGACACAACCCAACTCCAATAGCTGAAAATCTTGAAGCAGTGGAAATTGATCCTGAGATTGCCATGCAGGAATATCAAGCACAGATGCAGCAACAGCAGGCAATGAATCCAGGTATGGATATGGGAATGTTACAGGATCAGATGGATATGGCTTCAATGGCTCCCGGTATTGATGAAACAGCAGCATTCGATAGATTCATGCAATATATGACTACAGATGAATATGATATCGTTGTCTTTGATACAGCACCAACAGGACACACTTTAAGATTACTTTCTTTCCCTGAAATGATGGATTCATGGGTTGGGAAGATGATAAAAATCAGGCGTCAGGTTGGAAGCATGGCCAAAGCATTTAAAAACATCATGCCATTTATGGGCGATGAAGAAGAGGAAGACCGTGCTTTGGAGGATATGGAAGAAAGTAAAAAGAAAATAAGGCAAGCCAGAGCCGTTATGGCAGATCCTGAAAGAACTTCATTTAAAATGGTGGTAATTCCAGAAGAAATGTCCATTTACGAGTCTGAAAGGGCAATGGAGGCCCTTGCTAAATTCAATATGACTGCTGATGGGGTTATTGTAAACCAGATCCAACCAGAAGAAGCTGATTGTGAGTTCTGTGCTGCAAGACGTAAAATACAGGAGCAACGCCTTAAAACTATACATGAAAAGTTTGGAAATCAGCTTATAGCCCAGATACCACTTCAAGCAGAAGAAGTAAAGGGTATGGACAAACTTAAAGGCATCGCTGAAATCCTTTATGGTGGATCAGAAGCTGCTGCAACTTCTAAATAATTTTTCTTTTTTTATTTTACCAATTTTATTTTAAATTAAAAATCTAATTTATTTTTAATTATATTGCAGTCCCAAGAACCAGAATAACCATTAACACAAGGAACGTATTGGCCACAGGGTCTGTAATGCTGGTAGACAATGGTATAACTATATTATCTGGATCAAGACCTTTTTTGTAGGAGATAATGTTTAAATAGAATGCAATCATCAGCATAAACGGTGTGAGCATGAAACCAGCTAATGTGCTTATTAGAACCATTTTTTCAAGTCCAACTGAAGGTATTCCAATAGAAACTGATCCAAAATGGGCTAAAACACCTATTAATGGATAAATAATGATCGCGAGGATTATGATTATTCCAAAGTTTCTTAATGCTCCTTCGGTAGGTCTCATGGAGGATTCTATAGAACCGATGTGCAGACCAGAAGATAATCTTGCTCCAAGAATGCTTACCAGATCTCCGCTTTCTCCTGAAAAAAGAGGCACCAAGGCCAGAACACTGGGATTACTCAAGATTGTGGAAAAGCTGCTGTTTAGTATTATACCTGCAGTTGTACCAAATATTGAAGATAAGAAAAGTGCAGGAGTACTGTGCTTAATGATTCTTTTAAGGTCTGTTCCATTTTTTATTCCAACAACAAAACCAATTACTCCCATAATAATGAATATTACAAATAAAATGACTTCTGTAACTCCATTTCTTATCCATAAAAGTATTCCTACTGCTAAAAGGATTGATGGAATTGTAAAAAGGTCTCCAGAAGCTGCTATTAATGGGGTTGTTACATTATCTGGATCCCATCCGTTTTCATAACTTTTAATGGAAATTAGAATGGTCGCTGGTAAAAGCAGCGCTCCTGAAAATATTCCGCCAAGCACAGATATAACTGTAAAGTCGATGATGCTTATGCTTTCAAATCCAAATAAGATGCAAAACCCTTTAGATGCAAATGCAAGGAAAATTGACATTATAATTGTTAAAATCATTGCAGAAATAATATTTTGATTTAGAACTGGAGATTTTTTGAGCTCAGGGGATAAGGTACCAATGTGGAGGTTTGAACCTAATCGAGATCCCAATGCTCCAAATATATTCCCTCTCATTCCAATTGCTCCAGGAATAAGTACAAGAAGTCCTGGAAGCATTGAAAGAGTATCAGTCATTCCGCTAAGGAGAATACCTGCTATTAAATCCCCGATAGCACAAATGAAAAGAGCTGTAAAGGTTTCACCTAATACTCGTGAAACATCTTTAAAAAAGTTAGTGACCTTACCGCTTAAAATAAATGGCACATGGAGAAGTTTTAAAGACCCTTTTGAAACTAGGACAGCTAATTGGACCATCCAGTTTAGGATAACAAGAATGTATTTCCAGGTCTTCTTCGATATTTTCTCCATCCATTTCACTTAACCACCTTGTAATCGACATATTTGCTGGATAAGTTTTAAATAAACTTAATTCGGCACCGTTTTTGATATTTAATAATTTACTCGAGGACATTTTAATCTATAACCCCTAATGCTGGACTGTCTTCCTTAACACGCTCCATTACAATCATTTCAGTTAAATCTTCAACACCATCAATGGAACGAATTTTGGCGTTTATTAATTGATTAAGTTCTTCAATACCCTGAACCCAGACTTTAATAAGAATATCATATTCTCCTGATACGCTGTATACTTCTGATACTTCTTCCAGTTTTGAAAGCTCTTCTTTAACAGATCCATGTTTTTCAGACTCTGTTTGAATAATTATTATGGAAGTAATTTCCAGACCAAGCTTTTGCCAGTCAAGTATCATTGTGTAGCGTTTTATTATGCCTTTTTCTAACTTTTTAAGCCTGTTAGATATAGTGGCGTCTGGTATGTCGATTTCCTTTGACATCTGGGATATAGTAATTCTTGAATTTTTAATTAAAGAACGGAGTATAGCTAAATCTGCATCGTCCATTTTTTATCCAACACCTTTTTGGTTATCTAAAAATAAAGTATACCTTGATTATTTATAAAGTTTTGGGAAAATTTCCAATATTTTTAAAAAAAATGAGGATTTTACCAATGACTTAACAAAAATTTGGTAAAATCTCTTAAAGTAAAAAAAATTATATATGATTTAAAATTCGCGTGAAGAGTTTAGTCTTCGATAATTTCATTGTATTCAAGGTCTTCTAAGGTAATTTCATGTTTAGCAATCTTTTCCAGTAAAATTCCGCCGGTTTCATTCCCCTTAGCTATAAGTGTATCATCAGCAGCAAGGACTGTATTTTTGTCAGGGCCATAGATCCATGATTCGTTGCGTCTTATGGCTATAATGGTCATCCCAGTTCGTGTAGCAAGTAATAACTCGCCTAACGGGCTTCCTATTAATTCTGATCCTTCACTAACGGTTACCCTCATTATAGTCTCATCTGATTCTTCCATAACCATTTTAAATACAGGATGAGGTCTCATATCTCTTAAAACCAGTTCTGCAATATCTTTTGCTGAATCAGCTATATTTTCAGCCGCCTCACCAACCTCAAGAAGAGCAGTTAATCTTTCAGCATCTTCTACTGTTCTGGCAGCAAGTAGTGATTCTTTCTTTATCTGGTAATTAAGCCTATTAACCTTATTTTCAAGTTTTATAACTTCTTCTGCAGCATCTTTGCTGTTAAAAAGCATAGCAGAATATGCTAAATCAACCATTAATTCTGACATGTTTTTCATTTCGATTAAAATGTCCTTAATACTCTTAGGCACCTTTCATCCTCCAGTTATACTAGGTCATATCTATGTTTAATTGATACTTTTAAAAACTTTTTGTAAAAAAAGTAGTTTATATTATAATCTATTTTTAGTTATTTAAATCTTCAATTTATATTGGTGTAAGCTATAGGTTCACTGTTTAAATGCATTAAAACCTACCAACAAAAAATTTAATTTTATAAATTATATATTGTGCAATTAAGAGTCAATAGATTTTTATGTTAAATTCATTTTATTAAAATCTAAATAAAATTAAGAGCTTTTTAAGACATTATATTATATTTTAAATAGGGGGCTGATAAAGATCGAGTTAAAAACAACCCATTTTTTATCTATTGTTTAAAAATATCTAACTCAGATAATATATTTTTTAAAATTATAGAATCCCATGGTAAAAACTCTGCAATCGTTAATCCAACAACATCATTTTCTTCAAAAATGCCTTTTAATATATTCAATAATTCTTTAGGAGTCATCTTTCCTGATTCTGAAGAAAATTCTGTCACACCAGGCTCAGAGAAATATAGAGATCTAAATAAATTAGGGTCTAAAACATCTAAATCAAGATGAACAGCTATTTTAGTAAAACCATTCCCTTTAATCCACTTTTGTATTTCTTCAAATTTTAAATTCCTTTTATCTTGAACAGTATAATTTAGATTTAAATCCTCTAATATTTTAACTTCTAAATCAAGTGGTTTTTGCATTCCAACATATAAAAATTGATCTGAATCAAAAGGAAATTCAACACTTGTAGATAACTCTGGGTCTCCTGCTCCTAATAAATTTCCCAAAACCATAGCATGCTCGTGCTGATAGGTTTTTGGAGTTGAAACATCAGGATGAGCATCTATCCAAATGACTCCAAGTTCTTTGCCATATTTACCATGAAGATAATCAAAAGGTGCTTGAGATACTAAGCAACTTCCACCAAAAGTAATAATTTCATCTGGTAATTCTTCTTTCAATACTTCTACTGCCATACTCACATTTTGTTTAACACTAGATTGAGCAACCACACCATTTTCTTTTTCTAATTCTTCATTTTTCGGTTTCTCAATATCTAGTTTTATCTCTTTTTGGTTATCATTTTTAGGAGCCAACCATGATAGTAATTCTGCCCCAAAATAATATTCCCGTTTATTCCCCCCTTGCCAATCAGGGGCTATTAACCTTATTGTTTTACTCATAAACACCAAACCTCATTAAAATGTCCTTAATACTTTTAGGCACATTTCATCCTCCAGATTTTCTAGGTCTAATACTCTATAATGTAGTTATTTTTAAAAACTTTTTGATAATTATCTACGAGAAAGTCCCATAATTATTAAATTTATTCTAGTTTCACATATCTCTAAACCTTTTCATAATTTTACAAAAGCCATAGATAATTAAAAATATAGAATATAATATAATTGACATTATGTTTTTCGATATATTAATATCATCTGAAATTATAGAAAAATCTTAAAAATATAATTTATAATCAATTTTATTTTGAGTAAATGAATCGTGGTTAAAATGCAAGATAGGATCGTTCCGCAGTTAAATATGCAGAAGTTAACAGAAAATATATGTAATTTCATTAAATCTAAATTAGGCGAAATAAGGGCAGAAGGAATTGTTATAGGTTTAAGTGGAGGCATAGATTCATCTGTTGTAGCTTATCTTTGTGTACGGGCTGTTGGAAATAATAAAATACTTGGACTTGTGCTTCCAAGCAAGACTACCTCATCTGAAGACATAAACGATGCTATCCAGGTAGCTGAAGAACTTGAATTAAAATATAAGACAATACATATCGATGAACTTATGGAACCATTTACTAAAATATGTTCCAGATGCAGTGCAAGTGATCTTGCAAATGGAAATTTAAAGGCTCGAATGAGAATGATGATTCTGTATTATCACTCTAATGCTATGAACCGCATAGTTGCGGGAACTGGGAATAGAACAGAACTCCTAATAGGATATTTTACAAAATACGGAGACGGTGGAGTAGATATTTTACCTATAGGCGATCTTTATAAAACTGACGTTCGTGAAATTGCAATTTATCTTGGAATTCCAAAAAATATAATTCACAAAGCCCCAACAGCAGGTTTATGGAGTGGGCAGACTGATGAAGAAGAATTAGGCATAAAATATGAAGATTTAGATAAAATACTATATTTAATGATTGATAAAAATCTTAGCGCTCCAGAAATTGCAAAATGGTTTAAAATAGAAGAAAATGAAGTTCTTAGGATTAAAAAGATGGTAGAATCATCAAAACACAAGTTAGAATTACCTCCAGTTGCAGAAATAAGATGATTATGAAAGATATATAAAGGGGTTTTTATATGTACGCGTTTGTTTATATAACTACATCGGGTGGAGAAGAATCAAAAAATATAGGGAGAATACTGGTAGAAGAACGATTATCAGCTTGTGTAAACATAGTAGCTTCCATTGAGTCAATTTATCTCTGGAGGGGAGATATTGAAGATGATGAAGAGTCTCTTCTTATTGCAAAAACTAAAGTAGGTAATATAGATAAAATTATAAAAAGAGTTAAAGAAATTCACAGTTATGAAACTCCTGCTATTTTGGCAATCCCAATAATAGAGGGATCTAAAGATTATTTAGATTATTTAGACAGTGAACTTGATTAAAATAAATTAATGAACCAGTAACTTATTTTAATGGTTAAGAAATCTAGGTTTCTGAACTTTCGAAAATCTCATCGTAACTAAAAGTTTCGGAGCGCAAAATCTAAGATTTTGAGGTGATCAATTTGACGAATCATAGTATAGAAGAGAAATGGCAGAAAAAATGGGCAGAATCACAATTATTTGAATCAAATCCTGATAAAAGAGAAAAAATTTTCCTTACAGTGGCCTATCCTTATCCAAGTGGAGCAATGCACATAGGACATGGTAGAACATACACAGTACCTGATGTATACGCACGATTTAAAAGAATGCAGGGGTATAACGTATTATTTCCAATGGGATGGCATGTAACTGGTGCTCCAGTAATTGGAATCGCCAAAAGAATTGCCAGAAAAGACCAGTGGACTCTGGATATATACAAAAATGTTCATAAAGTCAGGGAAGAGGAATTATCAAAATTTACAGACCCTGAATACATAGTTAAATATTTCAGCAGCGAATATCACGAGGTAATGCAGCATCTGGGTTATTCAATTGACTGGAGAAGAGAATTCAGAACTACAGATCTTCATTATCAAAAATTTATTGAATGGCAGTTCAGACAGCTTAAAAGCAAAGGTTTTGTAGGTAAAGGGGAACATCCAGTAAAATACTGTCCTGGCTGCGAGAATCCAGTAGGAGATCATGATCTTCTTGATGGTGAGGGAGTTGGAATCAATGAATTAACCCTTGTTAAATTCGAGATTAACAGCGATTACTTTGTTGCCGCTACATTTAGACCTGAAACTCTATTTGGGGCCACAAATCTATGGATTAATCCTGAAGAGGAGTATATAAAGGTTCATATTAATAATGAAAACTGGATAATAAGTAAAAAAGCTTATAATAATATCGTTCATCAAAAAAAGGACATTAAAGTAATAGATGAAGTAAATGCACTTGAAATGATAGGTAAATATGTAAAAAATCCAGTAACGGGCGAAGAACATATAATACTTCCTGCATCATTTGTAGATCCAGAATATGCTTCTGGTGTAGTTTATTCTGTACCTGCCCATGCTCCAGCAGATTATATTGCTCTTAATGATCTTAAAAAAGACGAAAAACTACTTGAAAAGCATGATTTAAAGGAAAAAGTCCTGGAAATTCAACCCATAAATGTTGTAACTTTAAAGGGATTTGGAAAGTTCCCAGCTGAAGAAATAATTGAAAAATTTGGCGTAAAAAACCAGAAGGATGATAAACTTAAAGATGCCACAAATGAGCTTTACAAACTGGAACATGCTAAAGGGATCATGTCTGAGCATATTAAAGACTATAAGGATTTATCAGTACAAAAAGCCCGGGATGAAATTATAGCTGACCTTCTTGAATCTGGTAAAGGAGATTTAATGCATGATTTTACTGAAAGGCCAGTTATATGTAGGTGCGGAACAAAAGCAGTCGTTAAAATCCTCGAAGATCAGTGGTTCCTTAAATATTCCAATGAGCAATGGAAAGAGCTCGCTATGGACTGTCTGGGCCAGGAAAATATAGTACCGCCTGAAGTAAGGGCAAATTTCGAATATTACATTGACTGGTTAGATGATTGGGCCTGTTCAAGAAGAATAGGTCTTGGAACAAAACTTCCCTGGGATAAACAGTGGCTAATAGAGCCTTTAAGCGATTCAACAATCTACATGGCTTATTATGCAATTGCAAAATACATGAAAGATATTGATCCTGCTGATCTTAATGATTCATTCTTTGATGATGTTTATCTGGATGAAGGTAAATATTCAGGGGGAATTGGGGGTGAATTATTTGATAGTATCAAAAATGAGTTCAATTACTGGTATCCTCTAAACTGGAGGCTTTCAGCCAAGGACCTTGTTGGAAATCACCTTTCATTCCATATTTTTCATCATTCAGCCATATTTCCACAGAAAAAATGGCCTAAAGGAATTGTAGTATTTGGAATGGGCCTTCTTGAAGGAAATAAAATGTCATCATCAAAGGGAAACGTAATACTCCTTGAAGATGCCATAAAAACCCATGGGGCAGATGTTGTAAGGCTATTTTTAATGGCTTCAGCCGAACCATGGCAGGATTTTGACTGGAGAGAAAATGAGGTAAAAGGAATTAAAAGACGTCTTGAATGGTTTTCAGAATTTGCTGGGCGAATAGAAGAGATAAAAGACTCTTCTTTGTCTTTAAAATCATTTAAATTAGGAAAAATTAAAAAGCCAGTAAACAAATGGCTTTTAAGTCAGGTTAATATGAGAATTAAAGATGCCACTGAAGCACTGGAAGGTTTCCAGACAAGAAAAGCGCTTCAAGAAGCATTATTCCTCTTTAAAAAAGATATAGATCATTATTTCTATAGAATTGAGCATGAGAATGAAGCAAGAGAAGAAATTTCAAACACTTTAATTTATGTGTTAAGCAACTGGACACGTCTTATGGCTCCTTTTACACCTCATACCTGTGAAGAGATGTGGAGTAAAATTGATGGAGAAGGATTTGTATCCTCTGCCCCTTGGCCGGAATATGATCCTGATTTAATTGATGAAAAGGTTCAGAAAGCAGAAGAAATAGTACAGGGGCTTGCAAGTGATATTAATGAAATTAAAAAGATAATAGATACTCAGCCTGAGAAAATACATATTTATATTGCTCCTGATTGGAAATGGGATGTATTTAAAATTGCAAAAGAAATTGGAAGGCCAGACATAGGGCAGATTATGGGAATATCCATAAAGCAGAACCTTCATGATGATAAAAAAGAGATTGCAGAGTTTGCTAAAAAAATAGCCAGAGAAGTGACCAAGACAAAATATGTAGGTAAAATCGATGAATATTCCATAATTAAAGACTCTTTAGATTTCATTTCACATGAGGTTAGGGCTGAAGTTATTGTATATGAAGAACCAACCTATGATCCACAGAATAAATCCAGAAATGCAATGCCTTACAAGCCTGCTATTTACATAGAGTAGTTAAATTACTTTTTTTATTTTTAATTAATTTTTTAAGCACTAGTTCAGATATATAATAAAATATAATACATATTTTACATATAGTATTACATGGTGAAAAATATGCTGTCAAAGATACCTATAGACATGAAAAAGGTTAAAGAAGAAGATATTACTAAAGAAGTTTTAAGAGTGGCTGTAATCGCTGAATTAGATGCTATTAATCTTTATGAAGAACTTGCCTCTGCTATAAAGGATGAAGATATTAAAAAAGTCTTTGAAGATGTTGCAAAGGAAGAAAAAACCCATACTGGTGAATTCATGACCATGCTTTTAAAAGAAGATAGCGAACAGGTTAAAGAACTTGAAGAAGGTAGAAAAGAGGTAGAAGAATTGATTGGGAAGAAATAGATATTAATATTTAATTAAGGTAATTCATTTTACATAATTACAGAGAATTCCAATTCCTTCAACTTCAGCCTCAACAGTATCTCCAATTTTCATTGGTCCAACACCAGGAGGAGTCCCTGTTGCAATTATATCGCCAGGTTTGAGGGTCATTATGTCTGAAACAAATTCAACTAATTCGTAAACGTTGAATATCATATTTTTTGTATTAGATTTCTGTTTATATTCTCCATTAAGCTTTAGTGATATATTGAGATTTGAGGGATCCAGTTCAGTTTCAATGTATGGCCCAATAGGTGCAAATGTATCGAAACTTTTTGCACGGGTCCATTGAATATCTTTTTGTTGTAAATCACGTGCTGTAACATCATTAAAGACAGTATATCCCCCAATATACTCTTCAGCATCATTTCCAGTTATATTTCTTGCTTCTTTTGAGATAACGATCCCAAATTCTGCTTCATAATCAACCTGCTTTGAGGATGCTGGATATATAATGTTATCTAAATGGCCTATAACGGATGTAGGCGGCTTTAAAAATATAACAGGATCATCTGGAAGATCCATTTTAAGCTCTTTGGCATGATCCTTATAATTTAGACCAACGCAAATCACTTTAGAGGGAAATACAGGGGAATTTATTGCAATGTTTTTTATATTGTATACTTTGTTTTCCTTAAATTCGATATTTGGAGAATTAAGTGCTTCTATAACTGAACATGAAAGTTCTGTAATGGTTTCTCCTTTCATTATCCCCGCTTTTTCTTTTCCATCCGCTGTAAAATTCATTATTTTCATGGAATAATCTCCGCTTTTTTTTTAAAGGATTTATTTTGAAATATGATTTCATATGTTCAAATGATATAATAAAAATTTTCAATATCAATATTAACATTATATTTTGGGCAAGTATTACTATTCTGGACAAATTGGATTCTATAGTAATAATACGATACAAATAGAAAGTATTATATATTCAAAAGGATAATCCGTAGTTTGTAATGGCAAAAAATAGATAATTATTACTAAAGGCTATATAATCATGGTTTTAGTATTAATTAAAATCATTGCCATTTACTCCCTCCTTTATACAGAAATGGGGGAAGTATAAAGACTTTTAAAAAGCCTAAACCCCTTAATTAAAAAATACTATGGGGCATTTATATATTTTCGCTCAAATGTATCTTAAATGCCATATAACCTTTTTGGAACCATAAAAATGGACAAACTGATTGAATCTGAAGTAATAGATAAACTGATAAATTTGAACACAGACCTTGCAGGTAAAGGTTCATGTGTAGCATGGACTACATTTCCCTATAATAAAACTAATTGGGATGTAGTAGTAAATTCTATAAAGAAAATAACTGGCATAAAGATGAATACATTTTAACCTGTGATGAAAACATGATTTTTGTTGAAAAAAGATTTATATAAAAATTCATTTCAGCTTATTTTTTTTATTCCATTTTAAAAAAATTTTGTTTTTATTACTATTAATTTCTAAAAATTTGATTTAGTAATAAATTTTTAATACTTCTATTGTAAAATTTAGAGTTTAGTAATACTAAAGGAAACCTTTATATGAGTTAAATTCAAACCCTTATAATGGGATTAAAGGGCTATGGACTATTTTAGATGAGTTATTACTTTTTATCCCTTAAATTAAAATTTAGTAATATTCTATAAAGAATACTGCTAACCTATTATATTAAAAGACACAGGAGGATCAAGAGAATGCATGTGCCGGATGGTTTGATTCTGTTTCCGCAGTATCTTGTATATTATGCTATAGCAATTGTAGTAATATTCTTTGCTTTGAGGTGGGCGAGGAATAGTCTTGATGAGAGGGCTATTCCTTTGTTAGCTGTTTTATCTGCCGGTATTTTTGCTATTCAGGCTATGAATATACCTATTCCCTTTGGAACTAGTGGGCATATGATGGGTGCGGCTTTAATAGCCATTATATTTGCAAGCCCATGGGCGGCAGTACTTGTATTATCAATAGTATTGATACTTCAAGCGGTAATATTCGGAGATGGAGGAATAACTGCTTTAGGGGTGAATATATTTAATATGGGTGTTGTGGGTGGTTTTGTTGGATTTTATGTTTATAAGGGACTTAAAAACTTTAATGGAAAAGCTGCGGTTTTTACTGCTGCTTGGGCGTCAATATTTTTCGCTGCAATTGCTGCTGCATTTGAATTAGCAATGGCAGGTGCTTTCCCCCTTGATTTAGGTCTTTTTTACATGGGTGGATTTCATGCAGTAATCGGACTTATTGAAGGGGCAATAACAGTTGTTGTAGTGGTAGCATTACAGAATGTTAGACCTGATTTGTTCTCTTTGGAACAAAAACCAAGTGAGGTGGCATCTAAATGAGTCCTAAAAATAAAAAATTTCTGGTGGGTGGAATTGCAATTGCTTTGGTGATAGCAGTTCTTGCTCCTTTCATGGCTTCTTCTAATCCTGATGGTTTGGACAGTACTATGGAAAAAGTGATGCAGAATCCTGAAACAGAACCTGCATTCGAATCACCTTTACCTGATTACACAATTCCAGCTTTAGGTGAAGAAAACCCACTAGGCGGAGTCATCGCTTTAATCCTAGGAACATTACTAATCCTCGGAATCGCATACGGGCTTGGTGTAGGAATTAAAAAAGAAAAGGTAGAATAATTCTACTTTTTCCAATAATTTAATTTTTAATTGAAATAATTTATAAATTATTTCAGACAACTGTACTCATGATGCAGTATTTTCTTCTTTTATTTTTCCATCAAGCACAGTTATGATTCTATCGGCCATATTGGCCACATATGGTTCATGTGTTACCATAACAAGGGTTACATTCTTCTTTTTATGCAGGTCTTTTAAAAGATTTAAAATTAAATCTCCTGTCTTTGAGTCAAGAGCCCCTGTTGGCTCATCGGCTAAAATAATGGAGGGATGATTTACCAGAGCTCTTGCAATTGCAACTCGTTGTCTTTCTCCTCCAGAAAGCTTCGTTGGTCTCTGGTTAATTTTATCTTCTAGTTCAACTGATCTTAAAAGCTCCAATGCTCGTTCTTTCATTCTTTTGCCTGAAATAGGAGTTTCAAGCATGGGAATCTGCACGTTTTCAAGCACGCTGAGATTGGGAATTAAATTATGGAGCTGAAACACAAACCCAATTTCTTTGGATCGGAATTCACTTAAATCTTTTTCATGTATTAGATCAATGCTTGCAACTTTAATAAACCCTTCATCTGCTTTATCTAACGCTCCAATCATGTTCAGGAGTGTGGATTTCCCTGAACCAGATGGTCCGATTATAGAAACAAACTCCCCTTTCTTAATCTCAAGGTTAATGCCGTTTAATGCTTTTATTTTTCCATTATCATAGCTTTTTTTAAGCCCTCGAATTTCTATGATATTTTCATTATTCATAGCGCAGCGCCTCTGTTGGTGCTAATCTGCTTGCCCGGTAAGCCGGATAAATCCCTCCTATTATTCCAACGAGGAAAGCTATTCCAAGAGCCCTGAGGAAAAGTTCAATGGAATAGGCGGGTTCAAGTATGCCCTCAGTTGAAGGTGTAAGTGATAAAAGTACTTCGACACCTACAATACCTACTATAATCCCTACTAATGCAGCTATCAGTGTTAGAACAATAGATTCACCCAATATCATTCCCAGTATCCGTCTACTTCTCCATCCTACTGCTTTTAAAACTCCAATTTCACGAGTTCTCTCATAAACAGACATTATCATGGTGTTTATAACTCCTACTCCTCCAATAATTATGGCCAGAAGTGAAATGGTCCATGAAGCTGTATTTATGAAGCTTAAACCTTCATTTATTCTTCCCATCTGATCAGCAGCAGAAGTTGTGGATAATTCGTTTGGATATGCATATTCAATTGCTTTACCTACCTCAGTAGCATTGGCATTTTCGCCTATTTTTACGGCTATTGTACTGATTTCATCTTTATTATCTGTTAAATTTTGAAGTTTATCCAGTGAAACATAAGTTCCAGCATCAGTTATGAAGTTCCCTGTTTCAAATATTCCAGTAATTTTAAAATCCGTATTAAAAATCCTTATGGTATCTCCAACGGTCTTATTAAGACTTTGAGCAACAGTCTTACCTATTATCATTTCATTTTCATCACCATTTGAAAAGATTGTGCCGTTAATGCTTTCTATTCCAACGAGATCAATTTTACTGCTTTCTATTCCGTTAACGGTAAGTCCCGGTCCAAAATCAGTGTTCGAGCTATCTTTCAGACTGGCAGTTGTTCTTAAAATTCCTGCAGTATCTTTAATCCCGCTTATATTTCGAATATCTATTACACGAGTTTCATCTACACTTCCTGATGAAAATCCACCTGTACCAGACTGAATAACTGTTATTTCAGCCCCACCAGATTTTAAAGTGTTTTCTGTGGATTCTTCAAGTCCATCTGTAATGAGTCCTAAAGCTACAATGGTAGCAATTCCAATTGCAATTCCAATAACTGCAAGAGATGTTCTTGTTTTATTTCTAAAGGGATTTTTTACAATTAATTCTATATAATTCATGATTAAATCTCCTTTAATTAAATCTATGAAATATTAATTATAATCCAAATTTTATTCTGTTTACTATGATTTAATTTTATTCTATAACATATGATCAAATTTTAAAAGGAAAATTAAAAAATAATTTAATCTTTAGATGGCTCTGTTTTAAAGGATTCTGATGGTATTAATAATCCAAAAACCCTCTAACTGTACTTATAACTATTTAAATACTGTATGAATGGGGAGGGTGCTTACTATATTGATCATGTGCTCTCCATATCATCTTAGACCTTAATATGCGCTATAGCTTCATAATCAAGGCATCATTCTTCAGAAAGCTGATTTGCATTATATGGCCTTTCATTTAGCGTTTTAATTATGCGGGCACGATTAATTCCGCCCTTCATGCCTGCTATTATCCGCCACAACAGCTTTTTCATTTAATCACGATGCATGAATACTTCAAATGGATTATATTATTAGATTATCCTTTCTATTGGAACAACCAGTATATCTCTTGCACCTATTTTTTTAAGTTTATTGACAGTGTTAAATACTTCCTGCTCATCTACAACAGCATGAACAGCAACTATCTCATTGTTTGAAAGAACCTGAGATACAGTAGGCCCTGTGAGCCCCGGCATAGCTTTTTTAACATCTTCAAGGGCTTCTTTATCAACATTCATCATAACCAGTTTTTTTCCCTCTGCATCAAGCACTCCACGTATACCTGTTCTTACAGCTTCAATTTTGTCATTTTTCTCTTTAAAGCTCTTTTTGTTGGCAATTAATTTAATAGAACTTTTTAAAATAGTATCTATTATTTTAAGATGATTCATTTTAAGTGTTGTACCCGTACTTGTAATATCCGTAATTATGTCTGCAATGCCTATAAAAGGAGCTATTTCAGTTGAACCACTTAATTCAACTATTTTAACATTAATTCCTTTATTTTTAAAGTATTTCTCTGTTAAACGTGGAAATTCTGTGGCAACGAGGGAATCATGGTCAATATCCAGGATATTATAAATTCTGGAATCTTCAGGCACTGCTAAAACGAGATTTGCCCTTCCAAAGTTAAGATCTTCAAGAATCTCAACGTCAGCATCATTTTCTTCTATTAAATCAAGCCCTGTCATTCCCAGATCTGCTGCTCCGTCTGCAACAAATTCTGGAATGTCAGCAGCCCTTGTAAACATCACGCTTATGTCTTCATCATAAGTTTCTGAAAAAAGCTTCCTGTTAGCAGTATCTTTAACACCAATCCCTGCCTTTTCCAGAAGCTTTACTGCAGGGTCACTTATCCTTCCTTTTGATGGAAGGGCTATTCTAAGTTGCATTTAAATCCTCCTGATATGCAAATTAATTCAAATTAAATCATCTATTAAATTATTAATATTAATAGAAGTGTTAGATATTTATGTACTTCTATGAGTTTAAAAGTAAATTTAAGTTGGATTTAATGTTTATGAATGATAATTTTAAAAATAGACCAAATTTCTAAAATATCTTTAAGTTAGTAATATATACTTTTTAAATATATAATGGTGATTCCATGGAAACAAAAAGCATTTTAATAGATAATGTCACTATAATCGGTAATGAATTAAAAAAAGGTTCAGTTCTAATTGAAAACGATAAAATCATTGAAATAAATGGAAAAACAGGCCAGAGAGATGCTGAAATTATAATAAATGGTGAAAAAAAAGTTCTTATGCCTGGACTTGTAAATACGCACACCCATTTATCTATGTCTCTTTTAAGAGGTTTGGCAGATGATTTACCTTTAAATACATGGCTTAATGATTACATATGGCCTGTTGAAGCCAATTTAACGGGAGAATACTGTTATGCAGGTGCTCTGCTTGCATGTGTTGAAATGATAAAATCAGGAACTACCACATTTAACGATATGTACTTTTTTATGGATGATGTGGCAAAAGCCGTTGATGAAGCTGGTTTAAGGGGGACGCTCTGCCATGGAATGATTGATCTGGGAGATGAAGAGAAAAGAAAGGCAGAATTTAAAGAAACGCTTAGAATAATAGAAAAATGTCATGATACGGCAGAAGGTAGAATAAAAGTTACATTTGGCCCACATGCACCCTATACTTGTTCAAGAGAGCTTTTAGAAGAAGTAAGAAAAAAAGCAGATAAAATGGGTCTTAAGATTCATATTCATGTCAGTGAAACAGAATTTGAGGTTCAACAGATTATTGAAGCCCATGGAGCAAGGCCTTTTGAATATCTTGATGAGATAGGATTTTTGGGCAATGATGTGATAGCTGCACATGCAGTATGGCTTTCAGATAAAGAAATAAATATAATTAAAGAAAAAGGGGTTAATTTATCTCATAATCCTGCAAGTAATATGAAATTAGCATCAGGCATATCGCCGGTTTCTAAATTAATCGATGCAGGCGTTAATACGTCTCTGGGAACTGATGGGGCAGCATCAAATAATAATTTAGACATGATTAAAGAGATGAAAATAGCGACACTGCTTCAAAAAGTAAATACTATGGATTCTACAGTTCTTCCGGCCGATAAAGTCTTTGAAATGGCCACGATTAATGGTGCAAGAGCATTAGGGCTTCAGGATGAAATTGGAACAATTAAAACCGGAAAAAAAGCCGACTTAGTACTTTTGGATATGAAAGCCCCTCATTTAACTCCATTCAGGCATCCAATGTCTCATCTTGTCTATGCAGCTAATGGTAATGATGTTGATACTGTGATATGTAATGGTGAAATATTAATGCAGAATAGAGAATTAAAGGTCCTTGATGAAGCAGAAGTTATTGAACTGGCTGAAAATGCAGCAGAAGAACTTTTATCAAGGAGCTAATCTTTAAATCTGATTAATATGAATAGATTAATTTTATTTGATGTTGACAGGACGTTAATAGGCAGATCCCAGTGTCACCATGATGCGTTTTCCTATGCTTTTAAAAAAGTCTATGATGTGGATGTGGACATTCGAATCATTGATTATGGTGGAATGACAGATCCAGATATTGCAATCCAGGTTTTAAAAAAGATAGGGCTAAATGAAAGTGAAATACTCCCTAAATTAGATCAATGCATGGATATGATTGTAGATTATTTCCAGAATAACATAAAAAGGGATAAAATTCCTATTTTACCTGGAGTAAGGGCATTATTAGAATTATTAACAAATGATGGTATTCTTCTTGGTTTAATAACTGGGAACTTAGAGCCTGTTGCATGGGGAAAGTTAAAATCAATTAAAATAGCTCATTATTTTAAATTAGGCGGATTTGGGAGCGATAACATAAATAGAACAGAATTGGTTAAAATAGCAGTTAAAAAAGCAGAAGATGATTTTAATTTTAATGGAAAAGTTTTTGTAGTTGGAGATACTCCAAGAGATATAAAAGCAGGATTTGAAGCAAATACAGTAACGATTGCAGTTGCAACAGGAACATATTCTGTAGATGAACTTAAAAATTATGGTCCAGATTTTGTTTTTGAAACTTTAGAAAATAAAGAAGAAATACTGGATGTATTGTTGAAATAACCCTAATTTTCACTATAAGTTGAATTTCGAGGATAAAGAAGATGTTCAAATATAAGGACAGCTAAAGCTCCCATTACAAAACCATTAGCAACGATTGGCTTGATGACTAGCGGTAGTCCTGATGTTACTGATTGGGGCATAAAGGCAATTATTATGCCTAAAAGAACAGGTAAGCCAACAATAATTCCGTCATCAATGGTTTTAAGTGTCTTGCTTTCTACAGCAAGAAGCAATGCGGCTCCAATTTGAGCAACCATTAAATATAAGAAAATAACGCCAATCACCGGTAAGGGGATTCCAGTTAAAATATTCAAAGCCATAGGGGAAAAGGCAAGAACCAGAAGACCTATAGCAGCAGGAATAAGGGTAAATCTGGATGCATTCTGTGTGGCTACAATTATGCCGGGGCTTAAAGAATAATTTACAGGCCCTATGATTCCAAAGAGTCCTGCAAGGAAATTACCTGCCCCTGTAACGGCAACGCCTTTTTTAACTCTCTCCTGGAGCTTATCAACCTTAAGCATGAATCCTACAGATTCCATTGAGCTAATATCATTTATTGCAAGGGCCAGAAAGCTGATAAGAAAAGCTATAATAATTCCTATATCTGGAATGGCAAGATTACCTATAAAATTGGAAGGAAAAGCTAAAAGAGGTGAATTTAAGTGGGAAATATTGAAAGTATCAAATACCAGGTAATAAGCAACACTGCCAAGGAAAAGAGCTATTAAAGGCACAAAAGATCTTAAAATGCCTTTAGTGAATGCATGGGCTATGAAAATAATCAAAATGAATGCAATAACAAATATAAAATTGTAGTTTGCAGGTACAGAGCCTGCAGAACTTACAAGATTGATTATAGTTGGTGTAAGGGTAAAAGCGATTAAAAGAAGGATAACCATGATAACTCTGGATGTAAAAAGTCTCTCCAAATATTTAATGAGATTACTTATAGCTAAAAAAGTTAATATTAGTCCACCTATCAAAATTGAAGAGTTAACTGCGCCAATACCTTGGTCTGAACTTGTTAAAACACCAATTAAAAGCACTGTTGCAGGTCCCATAACCAGAGGAAGTCTATGCCCCCAGAGAACCTGTACAAGAAGTAAAAATCCAACAAGTAAAAAAATCTTCTGTAGATAGGGAATTCCACCATTTTCAAAAACTCCCAGTATTTCCCCAATGATTATTAAGGAGGGAATAGTCACTGCAAGCCACTGTAAACCTAGTAGAAGCATTTCAGCCTTCCCTGGCTTATCGTTTAATCCATATTTAAGATGCATGTTATCCTCAAGAATTGATATTATGGTTTTTATTTAATTAAATACTTAATAAATTTTATTTTTTAAAACTATCGAAAATAAAAAAGAAGGGAATTTAATTAAATAGATGTTTTCCAAAATAAACATCTATTTTAAAGCTAATTATAGTGTTTTTCTCTTCTATTCGCCCAATCGTTGATTCCATATTTACGTATAATCCCTAAATCATGTTCTAAGAACGAATCTCAAGATCAATGAGTAATTTACACTCTTTAAAGCCGTCATATTCTCAGCAACTTCATAATATTTTTTTTGACAGATTATCTTATTTTACAATCTTCTTTCCATCTACCTTCTGTATACAGTTCCTTACATTCTAATCTTTTCATTTCATGAATATATCAAGAAATTTAGAGTAATAATGGAATTTTCCATTATTAGCTGCTTTTAATAAGCATATTTACCAGATCTAAGATCTTTAAGTAGATTTTCAAGTTCATTTAATGGTCTAAATAGTTCTTTATTACTGGGGGGATAACAATCTAAACAGTATAATCCAATGCTGCGTATTTTTTATTATTTTCAATTTATCACAATTAATATCATTTGTAGCTAATTGAAAGTCTTATTTTAATCCTATTTGATTGCTGTCCTTTAGATTAATAAATGGTTTAAAACATAAATTAGATTAGAAAAATAGGGATGAGATTTTTATGAAAACCTATTTCAATCCAGAAATAGAAACAATGCCTCGAGATGAGCTTGATGCACTTGTAGATGCACGTATAAAGTACACTGTTAATTATGCATTTGAAAATTCGCCCTTTTACAGAAAATGGTTTAAAGAAAACAATATCAAAGTATCAGATATTGAATCCCACGAAGATTTAAGGGAACTACCCATAATCACAGGCCAAACAATAAGGGAAAAACAGCCTCCAGAAACTGAAGAGTTCGAGTTTAAATGTAAAGGTAGTGAAATATTTACAATTCACGAGACCAGCGGAACAAGTGGCACTCCTAAATCATTTTTCCTTACATGGGATGACTGGAACAGATATGCCGAAAAATATGCGAGATCGTTTATATCTCAGGGATTTGGCAGGGGGGACTGTGTTGTGGTCTGTGCATCCTATGGAATGAATGTTGGGGCTAATACCATGACACTTGCAGCCCAAAAAATAGGAATGACTATAATTCCTGAGGGTAAATGCTCATTTCCAGTGCGTATAATTAAAAATTATCAGCCCACAGGTATTGTAGGAAGTATATTTAAATTTTTACACCTTGCAAAGCGCATGGAAGCAGAAGGAATTTCACCACAAGAATCAAGCATAAAAAGGCTGATTGCAGGTGGCGAAAGCTTTGCAGAAGAATCAAGAAAGTATTTGGAAGAAATTTGGAGAATACCAGTTTATAACACTTATGGAAGTACTGAAGGAACCATGTGTGGAGAATGTCACAAAAAAGTAGGTCTTCATGTGCCTGAAGACCTTGTGCACCTGGATGTTTACAATCCTCAGCTTGAAAATTTTGTTGATGAAGGTGAATGTGGGAGAATGGTGCTTACAACTCTTATTCAGGAAGGCGAAAAAACAGGAACGCTCCTTTTAAATTATGACACAGAGGACACCACTGTCGTGGTGAGCAGGGAAAAATGTTCATGTGGCAGAACTCACATGAGAATAATGAATCCACAGCGAGAAGCAGAAACTGTTTGGGTTGCTGAATCGCCTTTTAACAGGGTAGATATAGAACGTGGAGTTTTTCAGAGAGATAATATGGATTATTTAACAGGAGAATATGAGGCATTTCTCTATGGAGATGAGATGGAAACAACTTTGAGGATGCGAATGGAATGTGAAGCACTTGAAAACTGCGAAAAAGACATGATCAAGGATAATTTCATTAAAAGTTTTCTCCAGTTCAAACCCCTCCTACAGCAAGCATATGAAGATGGAAGTTTTAATGTGAACTTTGATTTTACAGGTCCGGGAGGGCTTGAATTCTATAAAGTCAGGGGTAGACCTAAACGTTTGCTTGATCGTCGGTGAAATTAAATTAGAGATAAAACATTTTTAATTTTTTATTTTATAACAGAGAAGCAACATACTAAATAAAAACTGTTTTCAATTTTTAAATGATGGAGAAAAATTCATGCTTAATGCAGAAACTTATATTACGAGCCAAAAGGGGATTGGTGGAAAAATAAGGGTAAAATATGAAGATTTTTATGTAGAGGAAATACCAGAATCAGAACCAAGTGGTGAAGGTCCAAATACATGGTTTTTCATCGAAAAAGTAGGTAGAGATACACTTGACGTTGTACTGGATATTGCACAGGAGCTTCACATAGACAGGAAAAGAATGGGTTTTGCTGGAATGAAGGATAAAAGGGCTGTTACAAGGCAATGGCTTTGTGTGGCCAATTCAGAAGTTGATGAGATAAAAGAATTAGAAGATAAGCTCTATAAAGTAAAAATTCTTAAGATAATGCAGAATGAAAAGAAGTTAAGGATAGGACAGCTTATTGGGAATAAATTTAGACTTCTTATAAGGAATACAGAGAATCCTGAAGCTGGTGCTCAAACTGCAAATGAGATACTGGCAGAATTAACCAGAAGAGGAGTTCCAAATTACTATGGCTGGCAGAGATTCGGTAAAAAAAGGCCAAATACACATATGGTAGGAAAAATTCTGCTTGAAAACGATTTAAAGAAGGTTATTGATGCATATATTGGAAATCCTTATCATGAAGAGCCAGAACACATAAAAGAAGTAAGACAGATGTACGATGAGGGAAAACTGGAAGAATCATTTAATGCCATGCCTAAAGGAATGCGCTACGAAAAGATGATGCTTAAAACATTGTTAAAGGAAATGAAAAAGAAAAAATCGGATGATATCGGTTTATTAGAGGATAACTCTTACAAGCGCGTTATAGGAAGCCTTCCTAAACCTTTAAAACGAATGTTTGTCCACGCATATCAATCATATCTCTTTAACAAGGCTGTTAGTGATAGATCAAAGCTTGGAATTGATAAATACGTTGAAGGAGACATAATTGTTGATAATGATGAGCATTTAGTCCATGAATTTGGGGATGAAATCAACAAAAGAATTAAAAACTTTGAAATCCACCCCACAGCACCTCTTTTTGGCAGTAAAGTTCCCCTTGCAGGTGGAAAATTGGGCGAAATGGAGCAGAAGATCTTAGATGATGAAGGAGTAACATTAGAAGATTTTAAAGTTCCTAAAATGCCTAAACTTGGAAGTCATGGGTTGAGGCGTGCCTTGAGATTTAAAATATGGGATGCATCAGCTAAAGTCACTGAAGAAGGAGTTTTGGTGGAGTTTTCAATTCCAAAGGGCTGCTATGCTACTGCAGTTTTAAGGGAAATAATGAAAAATGAGGTTGTTTAAAATAAAAATTTAAATTTTAAATCTTTTTTTAAGTTCTTTTTTAGCCATTTTTTCTAATTTATTGTCTTTTTTGTGGTGCTTGGATCCTTTAGACTGTTTTTTAAGTTCTTTTCCCGCTTTCTTTTTTACTTCATCTAATAAGGACATTTAATTTCATCTCCAGTTTTTTGACTAGGTTATGTTGTACTGATGGTTAATGGTTTTGATTCAGAATTTTAGATGTCCTATAACCTCTCTAAAGCTCTTTCCATTGATTCAACGTATTTAATTTCTATTTTGTTGTAAGCTGCAAATCCAATGGCTTTTAAATATCTTTCCACTGCCTTATGGGATGGGGCTTCAACAAGATAATAGATTTCATGTTCAAGTGGAGGATATACTGCTGCAATTACTTTTATTTCATGTTTTTTAGCCATTTCTTCTTTGTTGCTCGCCAATCCTTTTAACTCTGCCCTTCTTTTGTCATTAAACAAATAGCAGGATTCTGCAGAATGAGTCATGTGAGCCATAAACATATCCATTATATTTCACCTCTTAAAAAATTTTTAATTTTTTAGGACCGTCGAACACGATGTGTTCTGGCATCGAAACTTTAGTTTCGATAGTTCATAAAAATGCTATGCATTTTTCTTCAATCTCCTTATTTTTATTAATTATTTTTATATAATTATTAAGATTTATTATTTGTCATTTAAAAATTGATTTTTTAGCAACAATATTTATTTACTGAGGAATAAAAGCAGTTATAATGGGGTTTTAATGGTAATTTCTATTAAAATAAACCATAATATTAAAAGAGCAATATTTCCAAACTTAAAGTTAAATTAATAACATTTTAAAATATAAATTTGATATGGTGAAAAAATGAAATACATAATGTTATCTTACATGCTTGAAGAAAGTTCACCGGTTCATATTGGGTTGCAAGAGCCTCAAATAATTCCAAACGCTCAAATATCAAAGGGTGGAGGTTATAATAGTTATATAATAAATGTTGAAAACCACAGCGGGACACATGTAGATGCTCCAGGGCATTTTTTAGAGGGGGGTAAAATTATATCTGAATACAAACCAGATGAACTTGTTTTCAATAATCCATTAATTTTAGAGGTGCCTAAAAAACAGAATGAACTGATAAAACTTGAAGAAGTATCTAATTTAAATTTAGAAGGTATAAACTGCATATTTTTCCGTACAGGTTTTGGCAAATATCGAGAAAAGGATTCTGAAACTTATTTAACTTCTAATCCAGGAATTGAATCAGAATTAGTTTACTGGCTTAGAAAAAACTATCCTGAAATTAAATGTATAGGAATAGATTGTATCTCAATGTCCAGCTACCAGAAACCAGAAGAAGGTAAGAAAGCGCATCTGAATGCATTTATGAAAAATGAAGAACTTGGAGAACCCCTTCTTTTAGTTGAGGATATGGATCTGGAAATAGATGAGAAACTTGATTCTGTAGAAACGGTTTTTATTATTCCCTGGCAAATAAAAGGAATAGATAGCGCTCCGTGCGTGGTAATGGCTAAAATAAATAGATAGGATTTATTTTTTACCCAGTGGGCTTATTTTCCTTAAATTCTCTACCACGGCGGCTATGGCATCTGCAACTGCATCCGCATCTTCCATAGTATTGTAACGCCCGAATGTAAATCTTATAGATCCATGTGCCCTTTCAGAATCTCCACTTGCGGCCATGATTACATGGCTGGCCTCTAAAGTACGGCTAAAGCAAGAAGATCCTGTACTCACAGCAAAACCGCGCATATCAAGGTGTAAAGTTATTGATTCGCCCTCAACATACTGAAAGGTGATATTAACGTTTTGAGGTATCCTCTGTGTTCGATGACCATTTAAAACGCTTTGTGGTACTTCATCTAAAATTCTATCAATTAAATGGTTACGGATTTTCTTTATTCTTTTATTTTCTTTATCAGTAACTAATTCCACAGCTTTAGCAAAACCAACAGCTCCAGGAACATTTTCAACTCCGCCGCGTTTGTTGAATTCCTGAAATCCCCCATCAAGCCATTTTCCAATTCGTGTCCCTTTACGAATATATATGCCACCTATGCCGTTGGGGCCGTGTAGTGTATATGCTGCAACAGAAATCAAATCTACGTGTACCTTATTAACATCAATAGGTATTTTAGTAAATGTATGGGTTGCATCAGTGTGAAATATGACGCCCTTTTCATGGCAAACCTTTCCGATAGCTTCAATATCCTGTAAAGTTCCTATTTCTTGATTTGCATGCTGTATAGATACAAGAATGGTTTCATCAGTTATTGTACCCCTTAAAACATCTGGATCAACACGTCCATACTCATCAACATCCAGATAGGATATTTTAAAACCCTGTTTTTCCAGTGATTTAGCGCTGTTTAAAACAGGAAAATCTTCAATTTTAGATACTATGATGTGATTACCTTTTTTATCTCTAAGGGCAAGAACCACTCCTTTTAAGGCCATGTTACTTGATTCGGCACTGCCTGAAGTGAAAATAAATTCTTCTTTAGATGCTCCTAAAGCTCCTGCAATGATTTCTCTACTGGTTTCCAGTGCTTCTCGAGCTTCTACTCCCATGGAATATCCAAAATCTGAGGTTGCAACCGCATATTTTTCCAGAAAATACTTTTTCATCTCTTCAAAGACAGCATCGTCAATACGTGTCATTGATGAATTATCCATGTATATATAATTATCAAACATAAATTTCACCTAAATAAAGAGGGTTATTTTTGAATCCCGAGCCTCATTGATATAGGTACCAACAGCACCATAATCATCGATTAAATCCTGCCGTAAATCTTCTTTTTTAACCCCCATAATTTCCATGGTCATCTCACAGGCAATGATCTTACCACCCAATTCTTTAAAATCTGTCATGAGCTTTTCTAAAGATACCACATTGGCCTTTTCCATTCTTCCCTGTATCATCTTTTTACCAAGACCCATCATGTTCATTTTAGATAATGAACCTTTTTCAAGTCCACCCTTTTGAAGGCGTTGAAGTCCCCAGAAAGTGAAGTAAAGTGATGCTTCCATCCCCATGGAGAGTGCTCCGTTAGCTATGATAAGTGCGCTGTATATTTTATCCATATCTCCACTATGAACTATTAAAGTAGCTTTTTCCATCATTTTAACACCTATCTGCGGATTTTAATTTTCCATACTCCTTCTTCTTCGATGATATCTATTAATTCCAAACCTAAAGCTTCTACTGCCATTGGTATCTCTTTTTTAGAAGCCGAATGAGTCCCTGTGACCTCAACTATGTCGCCTGGAGAAGCTTTTCTCAATGCTTTTCTAACTTCGACCAGCGGCACTGGACATGTTTCACCTTTAACATCAATTTTAATATCTGCCATGCAATCACTTCAGAAACCTTAAAAATAGTTATTAAATAAAAAAAGTTGATTATTTTTCTGCATATTCTTCAGGGTTTTCATCAAACATTTTTTTACATGCTGGAGCACAGAAATAGTATTTTTTTCCTTTATATTCACTTACAAACTTCGCGTTTTCTTCATCAACTTCCATTTTGCATATAGGATCAACAGCCATTTTTTCACCTCAATCTTTACACTGGTTAAATTATGATCTTTAATTAAAATAAATATTACTGATTATTAAGATTCATTTTCTTAGCAGGAGGAACATATCCTTTTAACATCAAAGAAAGACTAACAACAGTTACAGAACTCAACGCCATCGCAAAAGCAGCATATTCGGGTCTAAAAGTTATATTCACTGAATAGAGTACTCCAGCAGCAACTGGAATTAACGCACTATTATAAGCAAAGGCCCAGAATAGATTCTGCTTGATTCTAGACATAACTTTTTTACTTAGCTGGATTCCAGCAACTGCATCCATGAGATCGTCTTTAATAAGCACGATTTTACCGCTTTCAATGGCAACATCGGTACCACTTCCAATGGCAATTCCCACATCGGATTGGGCAAGTGCCGGAGCATCATTAATCCCATCACCAACAAAGGCAACTGTTTCTCCATTATCCTGAAGCTTTTTAACCTCAAATGCCTTATCCTGAGGTAGAACCTCAGCGAGCACATTCTGGATTCCCACCTGTTTTGCAATTGCATTTGCAGTTCTCTGGTTGTCTCCAGTGATCATAAAGACTTTAATTTTCATTTTTTTAAGTTCATCTATGGCGGATTTTGTTGTTTCTTTTAAGGTGTCTGCTACTCCAATTATTCCGGCAATTTTGCTGTTAAATGCGATTAAAATAGCTGTTTTACCTTCATTCTCGAGTTTCAGTATTTGAGATTCTTCTGCGTCGATAATTTCTATATTTCTATCTTTAAGAAGGGCTCTATTTCCTATAAGGATTTCATACCCTTCAACAACAGCAAATACGCCTTTTCCTCCAAATGTATCGAAATTTTTACTTTCAATAAGACCTATTCCTTCCTCTTTTGCTCTTTTTACAATTGCCTCTGCAAGGGGATGTTGCGAATTCCTTTCCACACTTGCAGTGTATTTTAAAATTTCTTCTCTGCTAAATTCCACTTCTATAATGTCTGTTACCTCTGGTTTACCCTTAGTAAGGGTTCCAGTTTTATCAAAGAGTATTGAAGTGATTTTTTCAGATGTTTCCAGTGCTGAACCATCCTTAATAAGAATGCCCAGTTCTGCTCCTCTTCCAATTCCGACGGTTACTGCTGTTGGTGTTGCCAGTCCCAGAGCACAGGGGCATGCAACTACAAGAATTGAGATTAAAACTGTAAGTGCCAGGAGCAGAGTACTTCCATAAACGAAGTACCAGATGGAAAAGGCAATAATTGCAATGGTAAGGACTGTTGGGATGAAATAAGTAACAGCTTTATCAGCAATCCGTTCTACAGGAGGTCTTGAACCCTGAGCATCCTCAACGAGTTTAATTATCTGGGATAACACAGTATCTTTACCAATTTTTGTGGCTTTAAATTTTATGACTCCATTCTGGTTAAAAGTTCCACCAATAACTTTTTTACCATTATTTTTGATAACTGGGATTGATTCGCCGGTAATCACCGATTCATCAACGTAACTTTCACCATCAACAACTTCACCGTCTGTTGGGATTTTTTCACCTGGTTTAACAATAATAATATCCTTTAATTGTACATCTTCAATTGGAATCTCCATTTCTTTATCTTCGCGAACAACTATGGCAGTTTTTGGCTGTAATCCCACCAGCTTTTTGATTGCAGTTGAAGTCCGACCAATTGCACGTGTTTCAAGATATCTACCCAGGGTTAAAAATGCAGCGAGCATTAAAGCAGTCTCATAAAACATGAATTCAGGAGTGAGAATTATATTGAATGTTCCAAGGATACTTGAACCAAATGCCACCCCTATACCCATTGAATACATTACATCCATATTTAAGACCCTATTTTTAAGTGCACGGTAAGCTGCGCTAAATATGGGATAGCTGACATAGATAAATGGGATTATTGAGACTATAAGCATAAAATAAGGCATTGAAATGGGTAACATCACATTAAAATACATCATCAGCATTAATGGAATTGAAACACCGAATCCCACAATTATTCTGTTTCTTTTATCTTTTAGATCTTGAATCCGTACTTTTTCTTCCAGATCTTCTGTTTCTTCACCTTCGATTCCAAGATACTGATATCCGATATCTTCGATTGTATTCTTCATATCTTCAACAGTTACCATTCTTGGATTATAATTAATATAGGCCTTTTCAGAGCTTAAATTAACATTAACACTGCTGATACCGTCAAGTCTTCCCAGGCCATCTTCAATGGCTTTTACACACATTGCACAGGTCATTCCACCAATTTTAATAACGACTTTTTCATTTATAACTCCATAACCTGCATTTTCTACAGCATTTTCAAGTTCAGAGAGTTTAACTTTTTCGGGATCGTATTCTACAGTTGCTCTTTCAGTTCCAAAGTTTACCTTTGCTTCATCTACTCCTTCAACTTCATTAAGGGTTTTTTCAATGTTTAAAGCACATGTAGCACAACTCATTCCCGAAACTTTGATTTCAGCTTTTTTAGCCTTTTTTGCCATAGATTTACCCCTTATATTCTTTAAAATCAATTTGTAAGGTTTTTAATGATTTTACCTTCTTTTATTACCATTACAATATTATCTGGATTCCCTAAAGACTTTATATAGGCAATAGGATCCTTTTTACTGATAATAATGTCAGCAAATTTACCTTTTTCAATTGTACCGATTTTATCATCCATTCCAAGACATTCAGCAGCATGCTTGGTCCCTGCCATAATGGCTTCTTCAGGACTCATACCAATATCGCATAAAAACCTTAATTCTTCTAAATTAAGCCCATGGGGAACAACTCCACAATCTGTACCCATTACAATTCGGACTCCAGCCTCATAGGCTTTTCTAATATTTTTTTCATGTATATCTACAATTTCAATAGCCTGTTTCCGGCTGTATTCAGGTAATTCTCCTGCTTCAGCATATTTCTTGTTGTATTTTATTACTACGCATGTTGGAACAAGATAGGTTTCCTGATCAACCATCATCTGAATTGCTTCATCATCAATATAAGTACCATGTTCTATTGAGTAAACTCCTACTTTTAAAGCGTTTTTAATGCCTTCTGCCCCATGACCATGGGCCATTACTTTAGTGTCGTTACGGAATTTACCTTCTTCTACCATTACTTTTAATTCTTCAATTGTAAATTGTGTTTCATCTGGTCCGTCATTAACGCTCATAACCCCTCCCGTAACCATTACCTTGATGAAATCAGCTCCTGCACGAAGGATTTCCCTTACTCTTTTACGTACTTCTTGTTTTCCATCACAAATGCTTTCAGGAAGTCCAGGATATGTTTCTCTCATATCAAATCCGGAATTTAGATAGCGGTCGAAGTGACCTCCGCTTATAGAAAGAGGCATCACGCTGATAAGCATTCTTGGGCCAACAATTAAATCCTCTTCAACAGCTTTTTTAACACCGATATCTGCAAGGCCAGCATCTCTGATTGTAGTTACTCCAGCATTAATTGTATCTCTTAAATTCTCTGTTGCTCTATAAAAGTAAAAAGAGAGAGGATTATACATTGTATCTTCCAGTTTAAATCCATTTGCCATTATATGGACATGAGTATCTATAAATCCTGGTAGAATAAACATGTCATTGGCATCGATCCTTTTAACTTCCTTTTCTGGCAAATAAATGGAATCTTCCGTTCCAATATCAATAATTTGATTATCTTTAATTAAAATGACAGCATTAGGTATGGGCATACCTCCGGTGCCGTCAATTAGTGTTCCGTTATAAATTAAAGTATAAGTCATTTTGTAACTGTCCTGATATTTTTATTAGATTAAGATGATATTATGTTTATAATTTAAGAAGTATTTTTTTATTTTTAAAGTATGTCTTAATTTTATTATAGAGGCTAGACTGTTTTAATTGGTTACTTTTCGTTTTTTAAGTGTTCTTCTTGAATATCTACGATATAAATATTCAATTAAAAATGAGAAAATCAGTACAAGGATAAGGACTAGCAGTGTTTTAGGTGAATTAAGCAGTATGTAGTAAATCAGCACAATAAATGAAAATAAACAGCCTGAAATAGCAAGCCAGATGATATATTTATTTGATTTAGTTTTTTTATGGAGCTTTAGATGAGAAAAATTAACTCCTGAGTATATTATTAAAAATAAAGCACTTCCCATCATGGCCACATTGTTTAAATCAAGGAATAATGTTAAAATAATTACAAGACCTGAAGTTATAAACAGGCCCTCTCTTGCATCCCTCCACTTCTTTATTGTGAAAAATAATGGTAATTCGCCTTTTTTTGCCATTAAATAACTTACATTCACTCCTCCATAGAGTGTAGCATTAATTGCAGATGCTGTTGAGAATAAAGCAGCTATTGCAATTATTGTAAACCCTATAGATCCTGCAAATGGTTTTGCAGCTGCTGCAAGAGCATAATCAGAAGTTTTAATTATCTCAGGAAGGGGTAAATTTCCAACTACAGCAAGAGAAACAGTGACATAAATGAGTATTGCAAAGATAATAGCCATATAAAGTGCTCTGGGAATGTTTTTACGTGGATTTTTGATGTCTTCTGCTGTATTAGAGATAAGACCAAAGCCTTCATATCCCAAAAATACTATTGCTGTTGCAGTTAAAATACCAAAGGCACCTGGAAAATTCGAAATAGATAAAAGGGATCCTTTTATAAAAAGAAATCCTAAAGAAGCAAATATGATTAAGATGCTTACTTTAACGCCTACTATAAAAGTTTCTGATCTTCCAACAACTTCGGGGCCCAGAAAATTGATTAAAGTGAACCCTAAGATGATTAAAATAGATATAATGTGAGCACCAATGCTTGAAATAGTTACAGGTAGAAATGTTGAAGCGTAAATTCCAAATGCTTCCGCATATAGGCTCAAAGCAAATATATATCCTGACCAGAGCAAAAAGTTGAATCCTCCACTCAGGGTGCTGTCTCCAAAGCCCCTTATAAGAAATTCAACTGAACCTCCAGCAGAGGGATAATTTATACTCAATTTAGCATAAGAATAGGCGCTTAAAAGAGCAATAATGCCTCCGGCAATAAAAGAGATATAAATGAAATTCCCACTTATCTTTATTCCAAGGCCCAGAATGGAGAATATGCCTGCGCCTATCATCCCCCCTATACCAATTGCAATTGCAGACCATAATCCTATTGTGGCATTGGTTTTAACTTCTTTCATTTAATTTCTCCATTGAATAATATTATTATGTTATAAAGTATTATATTTACTCAGGCAAATAATATTTATTAAATTGGTGCAGACATGGGGAGAAAAATTATACAGATATCTGATGTGCATTTTGGGCCCCCGAAACTTTTGTTTCGGGCCACGAAATGAAATTCGTATGGTTCCTACATTCTCCAATAATCTAAAAAACAATTTATAGTGAAGAACCTGAGTAATTAAACTTTACTTAAAAAAAATATAGCTTGTTTAAAAGAGTTATAAGACTTCAACCTATAATCCATTAATGAATAAAACATAATCAAAAAAATTAAGTATCTAACTATAATTAAAGATAATAAGGGGATATATACCACGCCGAAAACGGGAAAAAAGGACATTTAGCAAAATATTCTATTGAATTTAGAGATGAAAAGTTTTCAATATATTAATATAAGCATAAATAACAGTTTAAATAAGAGCTTAAAAATTAAGTATCTAATTATAATTAGTTTTGGGATTCAAAGGCTTCAATTGCTTCACGGGCACTAACGTAAATATTTTCACGACCTATAATTTCGTTTAGGCCCAGATATTCAAGTTGATCTTTAAGCTCTGGTATAGAAGTTGTTATGACTAATTTAACTTTTTTTCCTACCAATTCATGGTGTAAATCCTTTAACATTTCTGCGGAAGTATAATCAATCGCCTCAAATCCACCTGCATCCAATACAAACCATCTTATAGGATTTTCAGCTTCTTTTACCAGTTTAAGTACTTGGCGGCGTAGTAAATCAGAATTTGCATAGTATAAATCCCGATTAAATCTGTATACGATAATGCCTTTTTCTGATGATTCTCCATACTTAACTGGGGCAAAAATCCATTTACCCTCTTTATTTTTTATTAAAATGCTATTAACTGCTCTATAACTATGACTTAAATGTAAAAGCATTGATAAAATTATAGATAGTATTATTCCCCATAAAACACCGGTTAAAATTACAGTAAACGCGGTTAAAATGGCTAAATAGTATTCTGATTTGATTTTACTGCGAATATCATTTAATCCTTTAATGTCCACCATATTAAGTCCAATTAAAAATACAACACTGGCTAAAGTTGCATTGGGCATGAATGATATTGGTTTTGTAAAGAATAAGAGAACCAGTAGAACTACAAATGCTGTTACAAGTGAAGTTAACTGGCTTCGACTTCCGGCACTATCTGCGATTTCTGTTTTTGTAGGGCTCCCATTAACCACAAAAGTACCTGTTAATCCAGCAGCACCATTTGCAAGTGCAAGACCTAAGATATCCTTATCTTCATTGAGATCTTCTGAAAAACGGAATGCATAAGCCCTGGAAGTTGCTGCACTCTGGGCAATTATTATTATAAAACAGGTAAATGCAGCTACGAGTAAACTTTGAAAATTATCTGCATTTATAGCTGATAAAGATGGTATAGCAATAGATGGAAATCCACTTGGCACAGTACCTATTATAGAAATGCCAAGGCCTGGAAAATTAAGTAATGAACTGACCAAAATTGTTCCTATAACTGCTATTAATGCTCCAGGAATTTTAGGTGAAATATAACGAAATACTAAGATTACAATAATTACAATGGCTGATATTAAAATTGTAGATATGTTAATATGGGAAACGTTCATAATAATGTTGATTAATTGTGGAATTGTGTCTAAACCCATTTCTCCTCCTGATAATCCAAGCATAGTTGATATTTGACTTATGGCTACCTGGATTCCAACTCCTGTAAGGAAACCCACCAGCACTGTTCGGGACATAAAATCTGCTATAAAACCTAACTTAAATATTCGGGCTATAAAAAGGAGTACTGCACATAATAAAGCCACCCACGAAACTAATGCAATGTAGTCACGACTTCCAATAGCCGCCACTGTTACCAACGTACTTACCAGAATTGCTGCAGTTGCAGAATCAGCACCAACTATGAGGTGGCGCGAAGAACAAAAAATAGCAAATATGGCTATTGGAAGTAAAATAGTGTAAAGACCAGTTATAATGGGCATTCCTGCTATTTTAGCATAACCCATGACTTCGGGAATAGCAATAGCGGCCAAAATTAACCCAGCAATAATTTCAGAAGTTACATTGGGTTTTAATGGTAATATACCACCTAAAATCCAGTCATCATACTTGTCAACAATTTTATCCTTTATATACTTCATTTTAATCCTTTAAAATAATTATATGGGATTTAAATCATGTTTACAGAATTAATTTTTAATGATAAACACCATTGGATAATTTCTATAAATATTATGATTTTTTTAAATAATAATTTTAATTCTCCAATAATATTTAATTAAAGGATAAGATATTTTTCAATATTTTTTATATTAATAAGCTGAATAAAAGGATTTTAATTACTATTAGATTAAAAAACATAAAAAAATCCTTTATTATAGAATTCTAATTGGAGATTAATATCATAAAAAATAATAAGTAAAAAAAACAAAAATTGATTGGAAGTATTAGTTATTTCGATATCTTTACAAATAATTCGTTTATATAACGAAAAATCAGGTAATTTATGATTTTAATTAGGAGAATAATGGAATTAAAGGAATTAGGGGAAAAATTAGGGAAATAAACACAATATAACATGTGATCACATCTATTAATTTAATTTAAAGGGTAAAAAGAATGTCTTCAAATATTTTAAAGCTTTATGAAAAAGTTAGAGATGATTTAAAGTTCCTTACAGCTTCTGATGTTAGAACAAAGATTATCATAGTTTTGAATCAAGGATCAAAAAATTTGGGTGACCTTAAGGATAAAACCAATTTGAACTCTTCAACAATTTTACATGGAATGAGCCAGCTTGAAGAAAGAAATCTCATTTTAAAAAAATCGGGAGGATACTCTCTATCTCAAACTGGAAAAATTGTTGTACTTAATCTCACTAACTTGATTAAAGCATTCACTTCATTAGGAGAGCTTGAGAAAATACTTTTAAAGCATGAAATAGGAGCAATACCTGAATATTTACTTGAAAGGATTGGAAGTCTCAATAATTCATTTGTAGTTGAATCAACACCTACAGATGTAATGAAACCCCAAACAATTCATGCAGAGCTATTATCAAAGGCAAATGAAGTAAGATACATATCATCTGTTCTTCTTCCCCAGAAAATAGAGATGTTTGAGGAAATACTGGAAAAAAGTTCGATGCAACTTATGTTGACATCAGAAGTTTTAGAAAAATGGATTGAGATAAAAGGTCGGGAGAACCTTAAAAAGGCACTTTTAGAAAAAAATTTCAAGTTATGGAAAATTGAAGACATAAAACTGTCTTTTACAGTAGCAGACAATTTTCTTGCTTTAGGTCTTTTTTCAACAGATGGAATCTATGATCTTCACAAATATTTAATAAGCAAAGATAAAGAAGCCATAGAATGGGGCAATCGCTTATTTAATTATTATTTAGAACAAGCAGAAGAGGTTAAATTATAAATAATAGGTTTATTGATTTTGATAAAATTAAACAATAATGCTGGGGTGCAAATTTAGATGGGTGATTCTATCAGAATTTTAATAATTGAAGATAATATTAGGGATGTTAGATTAATCCAGGAAATGCTTAAAGATGTAGAACGTTTTAATTTTGAATTTTTCCATGTAGAAAGGCTTGATAAAGGATTAGAATGCCTTGAAAATGACGAATTTGATGTTTTACTTTTAGATCTAAACTTACCAGATAATACTGGGTTTGATACATTTATCAAAGCGCATAATAGCAAATCAAACTTGCCTATTGTAATATTAAGTGGAGAATCTGATGAAGAAACAGCTATTGAAGCAGTACATCAGGGAGCTCAGGATTATCTTATGAAAGGGGAAGTTGACGGAAAATTACTTGCCCGTTCCATTTTTTATGCAATTGAGCGTAAATCAACCCAGGAAGAATTAATTAAACACAGGGATCATCTGGAAGAACTGGTTGAAAAACGCACATTAGGACTTAAAGAAGCAAATAAAAAACTTCGAAGGGAAATTAATGAACGTAAACTGGCTGAAGAAGAAATTAGGGCATCCCTTGAAGAAAAAAAGATATTACTCGATGAAATTCAGGAGAGAATTCAAAACAGTTTACATACAATTATTAGTATAATTGATGCTGAATATTTCCAGAATGGCCAGAAGAATCCCCAGGATTTTAATCAGGAGATTCAAAACAGGGCAAAAGCAGTGGAATTAATTAATGAAAAGCTTTATCAATCAGAAGACTTTGCAATGATTGATTTTGCATGTTATATACGTGAATTAACCAGTTATTTATTTGATTATTATGGAATTGATTCTGATCTTATTTCCTTTAAAATGGATGTTGAAGGAATACCTCTGGATATTGATGTTGCAATTCCATGTGGACTTATTATAAATGAGATTGTAACTAATTCTTTAAAACACGCCTTTCCAGATGGAAGAAGAGGCCAGATAGATATTAAATTCCATTCTGATAACAGTAAAACAGTTTTAACTGTATCGGATAATGGAATTGGCTTAAAAAAAGAAATTGATATTGAAAAAACAGAAACATCCGGTTTAAGGCTGGTTAATAAACTGGTTAAACAACTTAATGGGAAAATTGAAGTAAGTACTTTGGAAGGCACTGAATTCAAAATTATTTTTTAAATTCTTTAATGAATTTAAATTGAAATATTATTGAAAATTCACCTCTATTTTTTTTGTTTTTATTTGCCTAGAAGCTTTTAATTGCCCAATATCAGTTAAAAGAAAAATAATTAAATATTGTAATGAAAATATATAAATATGTAATAATGGAGATGAGAAAAATTGCAGTAGTGGTTAATTGGACTGCAATAGTCGTTGGGCCTATCATAGCCATAGTGCTATCATTTATTTTTGGATTATTCTCTCCTATATACGGACCAATGATTGCAGTGATAATAGCAGGTTTAGCTCCATCAGTTATTGGGGTATATTTAATAGTTGCATGGATTGTTGACATAATTTTAGGTGCAATTGGTGGAGCTATAGGTTCACTGGTAACTGGAAGAAATGTATAACATTAATTTATTTTTTTTATTTTTAAATTCACTTAATTAAAGCGGTTATTTTATATTTTAAAGCCAGTTCAATTATTAATAGCTGAATTTATAACTATTTATTAATCCATTGATTTATTAAGCATATTGAACTATTAAAAAGATATATGAATTAAAGAATCATTATTTAATCCACTGGAGAATATAAGGATGATTAACTGGAGAATATCAATAATTGGCTTTATTTTAGCGGTGATACTTGCTACAACTTTAAATGCAGTAATTGGAAATTCAGGTTCCTACATCAGTTTAATTATAATAGGAATAATTGTGGGTTATTGGGTAAATAGAGATATAAAAAATGGAATTATTCATGGGGGGCTCATTGGGGTCCTTGGTGGTGTTGTATCAATAATTATTTTATTGATGGTTGGAGGGTATTTAGTTATAACAACTTCATTTATAAATTTGACACTTCAAATAATTTTAGACATTATTTTAGGCGCATTAGGGGGAGCTATTGGATACATATTAGCAAAAAGGTGATTTGAAAGTCTATAATGGGGATTATTAAGATTATTTTTTCTTTTTAAGGATAAAATAATAATTTAAAAGGCTAATTAATGTGAATATATAGTTAATTTTCTATTTAAAATAATTTTACACTACTAAATGGTTAAATATTTGTTTAAATAAGATTTTGAATAATTATTTTAATGATTAAGAATATAATAATACTGACTCAGGATTGAGTTGAAGGAAATCTCTCAAACGCGAAGCGTTTGGAGCACGAAAATCTGTGATTTTCGATTGCTATGATTTCCTGAACATTCAAAAACCAAGGTTTTTGATGCCTACAAAACTATGGTTTTGTGGCCGGACAAATCATAGATTTGTCCATGTTCTGAACACAAAGTGTTCGTAAACCCCAAAAATGAATTTTTGGAGGTGAAAAGAAATGACTGATTGGACTTCTGTTGGAATAGGCGCATTACTAACTGCAGTATTAACCTTTGTTCTGGCTGTTATATTTTCTCCCCTGTTCTTTTTAGGGCCGATAATAGCTGGTTTTATAACTGCATATTTAATTAAAGATGAATTTGAGAGCAGTATAATAAATGGGGCTATTGCAGGGGCTTTGGGAGGTTTATTAATTGGAATTTTAACCCTCTTTGGTGTTGGCATTGCTGCGGCACTAATAGCGCTGTTACTTGCCGAATTAGGAATTGCAATAGGTGCAATAGGTGTTCTGGTGGTAATATTTGTTACAATCATTGCCATAATAATATGTGGAGTTCTTGCAGCTATTGGGGGCGCCGTAGGCGAATATGTTAAATCACATGGTCAGGGTGAATATGTAGAATAATATAAATTTTATTTATTTTTAATTTTTAAATTAGTTTTTGCAGGATTTAGAATCTTAATGACTTCAGAATCAGCATCTACTTCAACTAAATCTCCTTCCTTTAGCAGATATAAGATATTGACATCAGGTTGGTCTACCATAGGTATTCCTGCCATAATGGCTCCTGTTGCAATAATAGGCTCTGCTTTAATGGATATTATTGCAAGGGGGGCAGTATTGTTTTTAGCCATCTGAAATATGACATAAGATCCAACTGTAGATCCTTTTCCTGCAGGGATCACCAGAATTTTGCCTGATATATTTTTACCATATAATTCATGTCCTGATTCGATGATTGTTCCTTTTTCTGGGTTTACACCACCAAGAAAACTTAATGGATCTTTTGTAACTATAACTTCCCCTCGAGCATGGCCCTTTGAAATTTTCCTACATTTTATGATCTTTTGCATTTTTACACGTCCAGAGAGTGTTGAATTATGTCTTTTCAGGTTATTTTACTTTATATAACGCAAATTATTGATTTTTATTAGTATCTGTTCGCTTATTAGGTTATGCATTCAGAATAAATTAATGCAGATAACTCTGTATATAACTTTTATGTTTATATATTATAATAATACTTTAACAGAATAATTTCAATCAACATAATATAGAAAAGATAGCTAATATCTTTAACCAGGATGTATGGATAAATTAAAGAGGAATAAAATGACAGAAACGGCAGGAAATATTAAAATAAGTCTGAATAAACTGGCAATATTTGGTTTGATAACAATAACGCTTGTGGCGCTGGTTATGAAAGAATCAAATATTGCATCAATGGCAGTGGGTGGAATTGCTGGATTTATAGGTCAGAAATCTCTAAGAGAAGTTCAAGAAGAAGAAATAGTAGCTGACACAGAAGAAAATAAGCAAACTGAATTACATAATCAAACAAACCATTCTGTAGAGGAAGAAATTGATGAAATAGTAGTAAATTCAGAGGAAATAAATCTGGAAGATGTTAAGGAAGAAGAAATAGCTTAGAGGGTCTAAAATGATGATTTCATATGATTCCTACTTTGATGTAAATTCCAGGATAGTTGAATTTGAAAGAAAAAACAGTAGAAAACCCAGATATGTTACTTTAAATGGCATAAAAATAGCAAAAGATCAATATGAAGATATGATAAGCCGTGTTAATGCATTTATTTCTAAAAATAGAAGAAATCCAAGATTTATAAGAGTAAATCCAATTCCTGATGTTACCAGGCCCCAAATAGTAAGAATAGCTGAAGCAATTTTTGGAATGCAAATAAATAACGCCACTGATCTTTATAATGCTCTATGGAAACATGGAAGATATCTCTGTTATTATAATGATGTTTTTGATGATGCTCAGGCATGGAAAAGAGTTAAAAATGAGGGGATCAACTGCACTGATTATGCACAGATGCTTAAACCTGTACTGGAATGTCTTGGATATCAGGTAAGGTTTGAACATGTATATGTCTTTTGTAATCCCACAAAAAAGCATACAAATGGCGTTAGATTTGGCCACATCATATTGAATATTAAAGGTAGAGAATATGAAAACTGGACTGACTTCGATGCAGTTGATGCTACAAAAACAAAGAAACATAGGGTTTTAGGTGGTGTTTGTTGTAATTATAAACTAAAAATACATCGTGCATACTTCAACGAGATTCCAAGGTCATGGAAGCGGAAAATGAACCATTGTTAGTTAAAAATAGAATTTAAATAGAAAAAGAAAAAAAATTAATGGTTTTATTCAAGTTCCAGTTTGACTGCACCAATTCTGGGCGCCAGGAAGTTATAGAGCCATGCTCCTATTGCAACTACTATGAAAGTCTGTATGAAATTGCCTATAATTGATGTTAATAAAGATACGAATCCTGCACTGGCTTGTCCCTGGCCAGCTAATGTTGCAAGGTTTCCCAGTCCAGAAAGAATTCCAAATACTGCTGAAACAACTGCTAAAGCAAGAGCTGCTGGTACTATAGGTATTGATGTTAGATCATTCCATGCTCCTGTAACTGCTGTAAAGTTTAACTGTATTTTAGCTGCTCTGGCGGCAATGAAATTGTAGAATATTGCAAATAAAGCGTTGTAAATGAATCCGAATATGAACGCTAATATTGGTAGCCCAATGATCAGGAATACATATAAGAATGTTGTCCCCGCTCCAAACATTGAGCCGGTAATAGTGGTATTTGTTGCATTGCCGATTAAAGGTAGTGCTGTACCGATTAATCCTGCTAATGGTGCAATTCCTGTTGATAATACTAATCCAATTATGAAAGCCCATATTGCCCCAATAATTGACAGAATCAATGCAAATGGTACAATTGGTATGGATACAACTCTATTTTCTTCCATAGCTAATTTTACTCCACCGACTCTAGGAACTAATAGATTATAAAGCAATACACTAAGAAATACTGTTGAAAGGCCTACTAAGAATGTTAATATTGGATAAGCGATTATTGCAGCTACACCCAGTCCTGCCAGTAGGCCGCCCCATGGTGCTGGAAGAAGCGCTACTGCAATTCCGGCTATAATAGCAAATAATATTCCGCCAATAAAGGCTAAAATTGCTGAAATTGAAGAGGACATCAATGTGAAAGGAACTATTTTCGCTGATTTTATTTCTACTACATTCGCCATTTTTTCACCTCCTTTAACTTACTGTATTATTATTGGGCCTTATTGTTAATATATTTTTCCTTTAAATCTAAAATATGTCTTTTTATATGAATAAAACAATTAAAACCAATTTAAAATAAAAAATAATTACAGATATAAATAACTAAACATTATAATGAAAATTTTTAGGTTTATTTTAAGTTATATCTTGATTTCACCCGTTTTGTGGATACAATTTATCATTCTATTACAAAAATTTACAAATTCAGTTATCTGAAATCCTGTACTAATTACTACCATATATAGACTCTAACTCTAGAGATTATATGAACAGCAAAAATATGGAAGAGATTTATTAAGGCTTAAAAATAAAGAGGTTAGAACCATTTTTTAGATTCTTTCAGCACGTTATTTACTATAGAAACAGATGATCCAATGTAGGTATGAGGATTCATTATTTCTTTGATTTCTTCTGGGGATAGATACTGTTTTATTTCATCTTCTAATAGAACTACATCCGCAAGACCAGTATTTTTCTTATTTGCTTCAATTGAGCATTTTCTGGCAATTGCATAGGCGGTCTGTCTTCCCATTCCTCGTCTTGTAAGTTCAGCCATGAATCTTTCAGCCATTATAAGCCCATTAGTGGCATTGAGGTTCTTTTCAATGTTTTCTGGATAGAAAGTCAGATTTTTAAGTAATTTAATGGTGAGATTTAGGATATAATCTGTAAGAATACATGATTCCGGCAGAATTATCCTTTCACAGGATGAATTGGTGAGGTCTCTTTCATGCCATAGCGGATTATTTTCAAGTGCAGGAGTCACATAAGCACGAATAACCCTTGATATTCCACAGATACGCTCTGCAGTTATAGGGTTCATTTTATGGGGCATTGTACTGCTTCCGACCTGCTTTTCAGGATCGAATTTTTCACCAATTTCTTTTATTTCTGTTCTTTGGAGGTTTCTAATTTCTAAACCGATTTTATCCAGGGTACTTGCTATATTTGCCAGATCCATGATGAATTCAGCATGATTATCCCTCTGCACTACTTGATTTGAGATTAAAACAGGTGGGAGTCCAAGTATTTCCGACACTTTCTTGTGAACATCCAGCCCTTCTTCTCCGAGCGCGGCAATTGTACCTACGGCACCAGTCATCATACCCACACATAATCTGTTTTTGCATGCATCAAGTCTTTCAATTTGCCTGTGGACTTCATCAGCCCATAATGCAAACTTCATACCGTAAGTTATAGGAAGAGCATGCTGCCCGTGAGTTCTACCTATGCTAACTGTTTCTTTATGCTCATCAGCAAGTTCAAGCAGAGTTTTGGTTAAAGTAATCAACTTTTCTTTTAAAATTGCTATGGATTCTTTAAAAAGTAATGACTGGGATGTATCAATTATATCGTTGGAAGTAGCTCCAAAATGAACATATTCTCCAGCATCCTCACTGCAAGCTTCTGCAAGAGCCTTAACAATTGATGCAATGTCATGATTGGTTTGTCTTTCAATCTCATTCACTCTTTCCAGGGTAATATATTCAATGCTGGCTTTTTTATTTATCTCCTCTGCAGCTTCCTCTGGAATCAAGTTAAGTTCAGCTTCTGCTTTTGCAAGAGCTGCCTCGACGTCGAGCATTTTCTGAAGTTTATTTTCTGCCTCCCAGACGCTGCGCATTTCTGGAGTACCGTATCTAAACTCAATAGGATGAATTGCCATTTTCTGATCACCTTTAAAATAAGCATTAAGCGCTATAAAACTTATTGTGTAAATCGTAGCGCTATACAGGCCACTGCCAGAATTACAGTCATTACTACTACTTGTTCTGGGCTTAATCTCGGCCCTCTTGTTTCTTCCTCAAAATATCTTACAAGACCGGCTCCACTTGGTGGAAGTACCTTTTTATCTCTTTTTGCCATAAAAATCACCGTTAATTCAGTTAAATGGAAAATGAATTATAAATATTAACATTTAATATATTATTGTTTTAGGATCATTTAAAGGTTATATTTAATATTTTTTAATCGCTCAATAAATTCCGCGAATTATGATAGCCAAGAAAATTAAATTTTGCACAGTTTGCAAATTAATTTGCAACCGTAAAAAACAAAGTTTTTTGCAGATTTCAAAATTCATTCTCTTTTTGCAGATTTCAAAATTCATTCTCTTTTTGCATATTCATTTATGGGGAGTAAATAAGTAATTGCGGTTAGTAGTTAATGATTAAAATAGTTTATCAGAACATAATGAGGCTAATATATACATTTATGGATATAATGGGATTAAAATTGCTAAATATTAATTTTAAGGATAAAATATAGTCTTAATCATGATTTAAATCAATATTAATATCCTGTTCTGATTCTTACTAATATTAATTTTTACACAATTTAGGAATTTATGAAAGCGCTATAGTAAACTATATAATCTAATTTAGCCAATATTAAAGAATAGGATCGGATTTTTGCTTTTTAATGTTTAACGAACCTGATCCATATCATTTAAATATAGCCCAATATGATGGGGACATTTTTTTTACTTAGAATAGTTTTTTATAGGGTAAGTGAACAGAATGGGGTACTTCGAGACTTTAGAAGAAGAAACACAGAAAGTTTATGCTGTGGCAAAGAATGCAAGGATTAAAGGTTATGATGTTGAATTAGAGCCTGAAGTACCTCTAGCTAAGGATTTAGCAGAAAGAGTAGAAGGGTTAGTTGGACCTCCAGGGATTGCAGATATAATTAAGAAATTAGAAGACGAATTTTCCAGAGAAGAGGTAGCATTTCAAATTGCAAGGGAAATTGTAATCAAACGTGACCAGGAAGACATTGAAGATCCCATTGAAGTTAAGGAGAAGAAGGCAGACCAGGCGCTAAGGACAGCACTGGCAATTTTAACTGAAGGAGTGGTTGCAGCGCCTCTCGAAGGAATTGCCAGGGTTAAAATAAAACAGAACTTCGATAAAACATGGTATTTTGCAATTTACTTTGCAGGCCCAATAAGAAGTGCTGGGGGGACTGCAGCAGCAATGGCAGTACTGATTGGAGATTACATAAGGCTTTCCATTGATCTTGACGTTTACAAACCCACAGAAAGGGAGATTGAAAGATACGTTGAAGAAGTGGAACTCTACGAATCAGAGGTTACAAACCTTCAATATTCTCCAACGCCAGATGAGGTAAGGCTTGCAGTAAAGAACATCCCAGTGGAAGTAACTGGGGAACCCACAGACCAGATAGAAGTTTCCCACCGTGATTTAGAGAGAGTTGAAACCAATAACATTAGAGGTGGGGCTTTACTTGCTATAGCTGAAGGAGTTATACAGAAGGCTCCAAAAGTCTTAAAATACGCTAATATATTGAAAATTGATGGATGGGAATGGCTAGGTGGATTTTCAAAAGGTAGCTCCAATTCAGATGATGAAGAAGAAGGTGTTCCTAAAGTAGATGACAAATATATGAGAGATATCATTGGTGGAAGGCCTGTTTTAGCATATCCTCAAACAAAAGGTGGATTTAGGCTTAGATATGGGAGATCAAGAAATTCTGGTCTTGCTGCAATGGGTATAAGCCCATTAACCATGGAAATTGTGGAATTTCTGGCAGTTGGAACTCAAATGAAGATTGAAAGGCCAGGAAAGGGAATGTGCGTTGTCCCATGTGATAGTATAGAAGGCCCTATTGTTAAATTAAGGAATGGAAGTGTAATTAAAGTTGAATCTATTGCACAGGCCAGGGAAATTAAAAAAGATGTAACTGAAATCCTGTTTTTAGGGGATATACTGGTAGCTTTCGGGGAATTTTTAAGAAATAACCATGTTCTATTACCATCTGCCTGGTGTGAGGAATGGTGGGTTAAAAAAATAGAAAATGCTGATGAATATATAAATAATCAAAAAACTCTGGATTTAAACGAACTTATTGATATAGATTCTGAATATGCCTTTGATCTATCAAAGGAGTATGATGTTCCATTGCATCCTAAATATACCTATTTCTACCACGATGTATCTATCACTGATTTAAACGAACTTAGAAGAGGAATATATAAAAATTACGATTATTCAGATGCCATGGCTGGTTTAATATTAGATATAGGGCCTTCTAAAAGAGTTTTGGAAGTTCTGGGTGTTCCTCACCTTGTTCGGGATGACAAAGTCGTGATTGAAAAAGATCATGCTCATGCACTTATTAATACACTTTCAGAACCCTTAGATGCTTCAAAGGAATTTTCTACCTTAGATGCTCTAAATGAAGTATCTCCGGTGAAAATAATGGAAAAAGCGCCAACGTATATTGGTGCCAGGGTTGGAAGGCCTGAAAAGACAAAAGAGCGAAAAATGAAGCCTGCGCCTCATGTTTTATTTCCTATAGGCACAAATGGAGGAAACAGGCGTAATATTATTGATGCTGCTAAAAAAGGAGATATTTACATCGATGTTTCAAGATGTAAATGTACTGAATGTGGTGTAGGTTCATTTCAAGCTAAATGTCCTGTATGCGGTGCAAGAGCGATACCAACAGGTTCTGGAAAGAAAAAAGTTAATCTCGCTGGTTTACTTAAAAAATCATTTGAAAATGTGGGGGTCAGAAAATTAGATGAGATTAAAGGGGTTATCGGGATGATATCCGAACTAAAATTCCCTGAACCCCTTGAAAAAGGAATTTTAAGGGCTAAAAACGACGTTTTCACCTTCAAAGATGCTACTATAAGGCATGACTCCACTGATTTGCCTATTACTCACTTCATACCTGAGGAAATAGGTGTGAGTACTGAAAAACTGGTTGAAATGGGTTATACACAGGATATACACGGCGAAAAGATTGAAAATCATGATCAGATCATTGAAATTAAGATTCAGGATGTAATTATATCTGAAAACTGCGCAGAATATCTTATAAGGGTTTCAAAATTTGTGGATGGCCTTCTTGAAAATTTTTATCATGAAGAGAAATTTTACAATATTAAGCAAAAAGAAGACCTTGTAGGGCATCTGGTGGTTGGCCTTGCCCCGCACACATCTGCAGGAGTTTTAGGTAGAATTGTTGGATTTACTAAGGCTTCAGCGTGCTATGCACATCCCTACTTCCATTCTGCTAAAAGAAGGAACTGCGACAGCGATGAGGACTCTATAATGCTGTTACTGGATGCTTTGATTAACTTCTCAAAGATATATATTCCAAGCTCAAGGGGAGGAAGAATGGATGCACCGCTGGTTCTCTCATCAAGAATAGATCCAGAAGAAATAGATGATGAATCTCACAATATAGATGCTATGCCTACACTTCCATTAGAACTTTATGAAAAGTCCCTTGAATTTGCTAAACCGTCCGATGTACTTCCTATTATTGATAATGTGAAAAAAAGATTGGGGACGGAAGGCCAGTATCAGGGAATCATGTTTTCTCATAATACATCAAGCATTCACAGCGGCCCAAAACTGTGTCTTTACAAAATGCTCCCTACAATGAAGGAAAAAGTGGAAGAACAGGTTAAAGTGGCTGAGAAAATCAGGGCAGTTGACCAGAAAGGAGTTGTGGAGGGTGTTTTAACATCTCATTTTCTGCCGGACATGGCTGGAAATGTGAGGGCATTTTCCAGACAGAAAGTTAGATGTACCAAGTGCAATAAAAAATATAGGAGAATACCACTTAGTGGAGAATGTGTTTGCGGTGGAAATTTGATACTCAGCATTTCCAAAGGTTCTGTGGTTAAGTATCTTGAAATTTCAAAGGAACTTGCTCAAAGATACCCAGTTGACAATTATATTGTTCAAAGAATTGAACTTATTGAATCGGGAATAAATTCTCTATTTGAAAGTGATAAATCTAAACAGAGCTCACTGGATGTGTTTCTATAAAACAAAAAACGGAAAAATACAAAATATATATTGGAGGAAAGTGAATACCTAATAACAGAATAATGTCATTTTAAAGGGCCAAAATAGTTCGTTGATATACAAACAATTATATGCTTAAAAAATAAAACAAACTGAATGGATCTGATCAAGAAGGTATGTTCAGTTAATAACAACAATAAAAAAGTTATTATTATTTAAAAAATAAATAATATTAGTATTGGAGGATATGTAAATGAGGGATATGCATGTTATTGCTGAGCTCCCGACAAGAGCCAAAACCTGTGTATTAAAAAATAACGGGATATATGAGAAATTCAGTCCCGAAAAATTGGTTAAATCTTGTCTTATGGTAGGAGCTCCACTTTGGGCTGCTGAAAGGATTGCATCATCAGTTGCTACAGCTACTTATGATGGCATTTCCACAGCAGAAATAAAAGTACTGGTATACGATTGCCTTAAGAAAATCGATGAGAAGATTGCAGACAAATATTTTGCAGTCAATACATTGAAGGTAAGAACCACAAGAGATACTATAGAACCATTTGATAAAAGTAAAATTGAAAAGACTCTTATTGTAGAAACTAATGCATCAAGGGAGCTTGCAGAAGAAATAGCAAATGATGCATGGAAAGAGCTTAAAAAACTTGATGTTGAATACCTGACAGCTCCTATGATCAGGGAAATCGTAAACACCAAACTTGTTGAGCACGGTCTTGAAGCTTTAAGACGTGAATATACAAGGGTTGGTATACCTGTATTCAACATTACAAATCTCATTCAAAATGGCTCACGTGATAATGCAAATATGATTCATAATCCTGAGACCGTTCACAAGTATGTTGCAGATGAGGCACTCAAGCAGTACGCATTGTTACACATCCTCCCCAATGATCTTGCAGATGCCCACATGGGTGGAGACATACATATCCATGATCTCGAATTCTTTGCAGGACGTCCCGTAAACTGTTTACAGCACGATTTAAGAGTATTTATAAAAAATGGCCTTAAAGTTGACGGTACAGGAGACCACACATCTGTAGCAGGACCTCCAAATCATATTGAAACATTGATGAACCATACTGGAGAAATAATGCTTGCATCTCAACAGAACATGAGCGGCGGGCAATCAATGAGCCTCTGGAACGTATTTGTAGCTCCATTTACTGCTGGTTTGCCTTATGAAAAGATAAAACAGGCAGTTCAGATGTTAATCTATAACCTGAACATGGCTTACGCTGCAAGAGGTTCACAGGTTCCATTTACAAGTATTAATTTAGAGTTTACAGTACCTTCATTTTTAAAAGATAAACCTGCATACGGACCACGCGGACAGGTAGTAGGAACATACGGGGACTTTGAAGAAGAAACAAGAATGTTACAACGCGCATTTACTGAAACGCTCCTTGAAGGGGATTCGGATGGTAAACCGCACCTCTTCCCAAACACTCCTTACGTTTTAAGAAAAGAAGTACTGACGTCCGAATTTGAAGAAGATTTAAGACTTGTTCATGAACTTTCAGCCAAATATGGATCTCCTTACTTTGTTAACATGCTCCCAGATTACAGAGGCAACATGGCAAACTATATGGGATGCAGAACATCTTTAGGTGATAACTGGACTGGGGACTGGGAACAGGATTGTTTCAGGACAGGAAATCTTGCATATATTACATTGAACCTTCCGAGAATTGCATATAACTCCAGGGATGAATCTGATATTTTTGAATATCTTGACTCATATATGGGCATTGGAGAGCAGGTCTTAATGATTAGAAGAGAGCAGGCATTAAGATGCCTTAATGACTATAATTTGCTCCCATTCCTTTCACAGGAAGTGGATGATGGAATGTATTACAGAATAGATAATACTACAATGTCCTTTGGTTTTGTTGGTCTAAATGAAATGCTCTTATATGCAATGGGTGCAGGAATTGAAGACAAAGATGCCAATAAGTTTGGATTAAAGGTTATACAATACATAAATGATAGGATCAGCGAATTAAAGGAAGAAACTGGTTTAAGATGGACAGTTCTTCAAACACCTGCAGAATCCACAGCATACAGATTTGCAATGCTTGACCTTGAAAAATACAGGGATAAGATCATTGCCAATGGTGATGAAAAAACAGCATATTACACAAATTCCTCTCACGTACCGGTCAATGCAGATATATTACTGCCAGAAAAGATTAAAATCGAAGAAAAATACCATCCAAAGACCCTTGGAGGTCATATATTCCATGCATTCATGGGAGAATCATATTCAGACCCAGATTCCCTCATGAGCCTCACCAATAAGATTGCAAGGAAATCAGATATTGGATTTTGGGCATACAGCTCTGCATTAAGCTTTTGTGGCAGATGTAAAACATTGATGAAAGGATTGCAGGATAACTGTGCAGCATGTGGCGAGCAAACCGAAGTTGAATGGTACGACAGGATAACTGGATACGTTCAACAGGTTGGAAGGTCTAAATCCGCATCAGGCGGCTGGAACCCTGGAAAGATGAAGGAATTAATGGATAGAAAACGGTTTTAATTTATTAAACTTTTTTTTATTTTTAATTTGATTTCTAATCCTATTTTATCTTCATTTTTTGAAATAATAATACATCCTTAAAATCCGTAAACTTTATATCAGATTAAAACCAATGTCCTGTTTGTAATAATATAAATTTTAAATTAGATTTTAACCACTTCAATCTGATTTATATTTCTTTTTAAATAAAAACTCTATTTAAGCAGAGATTTTTTATACAGATAACATTTGGTTTGGATCTATAACCCTAAATTCAATTTAATAGTAAAAACTGGAATGAAAAAACATGATATTTAGAAGAAGCGCAAAAAACAAAATTAATTCAAAAGAACTACTTAAAATGGCAGGTAAATGCAGCCCTAAAGGGTTAAAAGAACTGCTTAAACAGATTGAAGCAGAACTTGCCAGAGGTAATGAGAAAAATGATGATCTGCTAATAGCAAAAACAATAATTACCAGCAGATTAACTTCAATGAGAGATAGTGGGAAAATACCTTTATAAATTTCCCTATTTTACCTAATTTTAAAATATAAACTCAATTTTTTTATAAATGCATTTTTTCTGGCTATTTATGGTTTAATTATTATTTTTTTAACTCTTCATTTAAAAAAAGCAAACTTATTTTCAAATACAAATTATAATTAACTTCCTGGAATAGCTTTTAACTTAAAAAGTGATTTTTATGACCAAAAAGATTATAATTATTGGCGGGGGAATTGCAGGACTCTCCACAGGAATTTATGCTCGAATAAACGGCTATGATACCACAATATTTGAAAAACACAGTAAACCTGGTGGATTATGCACCTCATGGCACCGTAAAGGTTTCATATTTGATTATTGCATTCATAACCTTGCAGGAACAGGAAATTTGGAGTTAAGAGAGGTTTGGAATGAACTTGGCGCCTTTGAAGGCACAGAAATTATAGATCATGAGGTATTCACCAGAGTTGAAGATAGTAAGGGGAATGAGCTGAATATTTACACAGACCTTGATCGGCTGGAGAGACACATGAAAGAAATAGCTCCAGAAGATTCTAAAACCATTGAAGAATATGTTAAAGCTGGAAAATCACTTTCAAGTGCTAATTTCTTTTCAATGGACATGGGTGGGACTCTAAGCAAGTTAAAAATTGTTCCTCACATGCCTAAAGCAATGAAATGGGGTAAAATCACTTTAAATAATTATGCAGAAAAATTTAACAATGAATTCCTTAAAAGGGCATTTCCTCATGTTCAGTACGATATGAGCACTTCAAATATACCTATGTTTCCCCATCTGCTTTTTTTTATCTGGTTTTAATCTTGGAGATATGGGCTGGCCAAAAGGTGGATCCTTTGAATTCAGCCGTAGAATTGCAAAAAAATTCACAAATCTGGGTGGTGAATTGAATCAGAGTTCTAAAGTCGAAAAAATCATAGTAGAGGATAATAAAGCGGTTGGGATTGTTCTTGCAGACGGTAGCGAGCATCGAGCTGCTATTGTCGTATCCGCTGCAGATGGTCATGAAACCATTTATGAAATGTTGGAGGGAAAATACACCAGCGAAACAATTGATAAATATTATCAAGTTTATGGGGAAGAGCAGGAATTTGGACTGCAGGTTTTCCTTGGACTTAACAGAGATTTATCTGATGAGCCTCATGCTGTCTCTTTACTTTTAGATGAACCTGTAAGGCTTGAATTAAAAGATAGATATTCATTATACCTTGAATTATTTGATTCCAATTCTGGAGTTGCGCCAGAAGGAAAATCAGTGATAAAAGTAGTTACTAAAGGAAATTATGGTTACTGGAAGAGACTGCGCGAAGAGGATCTGGAAAAATATCGATCTGAAAAAGAAGCAGTTTACAATAAAGTCCTTAAAATATTAGAAAGGAGGTTTCCAGGTATAAAAGAGCAGGTGGAGGTTCACGATATCACTACACCAGCTACTGTGGAGCGATATACTCTTAATTTCCATGGATGGCAGCCATGGCCAGTTCCAGATGGCGGAGTGATGACCATAATGAAGGGAATAAGTAAAACCCTTCCTGGACTCCAAAATTTTTACATGGTTGGCCAGTGGGCTACTACAATGATAGGAATACCTAATGCAGCATTAACAGGTCGAAATCTTGTAAAAAAACTATGTAAAAAGGATAAAAAGAAATTCAAAACACAAGTATGAATTTTAAGTTAGTATAGGATGTTAACTTTTTATCATTTATTTTTAAAATCAAGCACTGATGATGCAGCACTTCCATCTGCAAGCTTTATTAACTCTGTTACTGATTCTGATGAAGTTCCAAAACCGTGACATATCATTGTATGCCTTCCAGGCCCTCCAGCGACCATTAAGGTCACATCAGCAGGGTTTCGAGTAATAGGAATTTCCCCATCACGAATCCACTTTTTATCTAGCTTTCTTCCGCCCCTATCTCCCAGTTCAACAGGCACAACTGCATTTTTGTGGAAATATTCCTTTACATATTCTTTAGACCATTCATCATCTGCAATGGTCTTTGCATGTTCCGGACCCATTATAATTAGCATTTCACCAGGTACATGGCTGTTATTACAGCCTGCAACCGATGCAGTGTGAATTATTGTATCTAATAAGTCTTCAGCAGTTTTACTTCGATGATCATTTACATTATGGGGTGAATCTAAAGCCATCAGGGTTACTGTGCTATCATTTAAGTTAAATCCTCTTTCTACATGCAGAGGCTCCCATGGAGTTTCCTTTTCAGCCTCTCCAAAGCAGAAGCTGTATTTTGATGGAGAGGCAAGAGTGGCATGGTCTCCAATTCCAGGAATTGCTCCAGAGATATTCATGAGGCAAAGCCTTATAGCACGTCCAATTGTGGAATTTGCAATATTCCCAGGGCCTAAGCATCCCGTACCTGTATTTATGCCAATTTCATTTGTTACTGGCCCGTTTAAAATGGTGCATATTGCCACTGGATGCGTGGTGGCGTTTACTCCAGGTAAATTGAATTTTTCTTTTGAAATTGCCTTAATTGAGTGCTGAATTAAAGGCATAAATTGAGGTATACAGCCGGCCATTACAGAATTTATGGCTATTTTTTCGACTGTGGCTTTACCAGATCTTGGAGGAAGCACTGCTATCAAATCATCCTTCTCCAAACCACTAAATTCAATAAATTTACGCACACGCTCACCTGTTGGAGGGATTACAGGTAAACCATCAGTCTGCTTTTTCATATAAAATTCATAGCTTATTTTTTCTGCATCAGGTTCTATAAATACTTCAATGTCGTTTTTGGATACTTCACAAAGGCGTTTTTCTTCTTTTTCTATATTTTCATTTAATAAATCTTCAATAGAGCATCCACACGTGTCTTTATTGGTTTCAGGCTTTTTCATATGTAGTCCTCGATGAATTTAATTTATTTTGAGCAGTTTTTTAATTTCAGGAATGATTTTTTCAGTTTTTGCCTTTACATCATTCTCTTTAAGTCCAGCAATAGGATGTTCCATTTCAATTATCCTTAAATCTTCTGCTCCCTGAGCTTTTGCAAGTGATTTTGCATAATCAGCAAATTTATGTGTACAAATACAAATTGTAGGTTTTCCTTCTTTTTCAAGCCTTACTGCATCTAAAATTACCCATGTAGTACATGAACCACAGTCTCCAAGAGCTAAAATTACTACATCTCCTTTTTGAGCTTCTTTCATCTGTTCTTCTGTTGCTCCATCACCAGCAGGTTTTTGAGCATCTATTGAATCTATGTTTAGATTTTCTTTAATTTTATTTAAAATAACGTCAGCATTGGGTTTTGTATTATCAAAATATGTTATTTTATTGATTTTTTCAGGAGTAGATGATAACTCTATTTTATTTGCCGCAGTTTCAGCCAATGGATCCATTACTTCTTTTTCAACAACATTAACTCTCATATCTATCCTCTTTAAGATGCTATTTTTATCTTTACCTTTGAATTTTATGAGTGTTTATAATGATAAATTTTATTTTTTTTCAAATTGCATATTCTGAACAAACGTTAGTTTTATATAGTAAAAATATCATATTATCTGCATGGATTGAACAAACATTTGTTCAAAATTAGTTAAAGGAGTTATTAATCATATGAAAAATAAAAAAATTAAAGCTTCAAATTCTCAAAATGAAGCTAAGAAAACCACAAAAGAAAAAATATTTGATGCTTCAGTTGATCTATTCTCTAAAAAAGGCTTTAGTGATGTATCAGTACGAGAAATCGCTAAAGAAGCTGGAATAAGAGAAGGTTCGATATACAATCATTATAAAAATAAAGAAGCCATTTTAGATGCCATAATAAATTATTTCAAGTCAGAATTTAACAAGAGCAGCCTTCCGGAGGAAGAGGGGGCAAATTTAATGGATCAGGGTCCTGAAGTGTTTTTTGTGGGAGGTGCCAAGATGTTCATGGACCGCATTAACATACCTCAGATGGAAAAAATATGGCGATTGGTCTGTATTGAAACATATCGCAACGAAAAAATAAGGGAATTCTTCAATAAAGAAATATTAGAAGAACCAATTGCAGGATTGGAAAATATATTCAAAATTATGATTGAAAAAAAGATGATTAAGCCTGTAGATCCCCGAACACTAGCCTATGAATACTGGTCTTTTGCTATTTTCCTATTTTTTGAATATTTTATCTTGAAATACCATGAAGATTTTGACTCTTACATGAATCAGGGTTTAGAAAAAATGATTGAACATACCAGATTTATGTTAGATGCTGTTAAAATTTGAAAAATTTAGTATGAGTGATAATATGAGTACAGAAATTTACTATTTTTCAGGAACAGGTAATTCGTTACACGTAGCAGAAGAACTGCAAAAAAGAATCCCAGAAACAAAGTTAATTCCTATTGTAAGTCTTTTAGATAATGATGTCATAAAAACCAATGGAAAAACATTAGGTTTTGTTTTCCCGGTCCATGCTTTGACTATTCCGGTCGCTGTAAAAAGATTTCTCAAAAAAATTGACCCAGCATCAGCAGAATACATATTTGCTGTAGCAACACGGTATGGTACGGTATTTAGAGGTTTTGAAAAAATAGATCATTTATTAAAGGAAAAGAATAAGCTTCTTGATTCGCATTTTATACTAAATATGGGAAATAACGAAGAAATACGGCGTAAAGGATATAAAGTTCCATCTGATGCTGAGATTTCAAAAATAGAACTATTGGTTCAGGAAGAATTAGATTCCATCCAGAAAATTATTGTGAATCTTGAAAAAAGCCGAGAAAAGGATACTACTTTCACTGTTTCTGTAAATTTCTTATTAGAGAAACTGGTTCTTTCAGGAATGGCAGTTTCTGAGTATATTGGGGGAGTTAATTACTTTTGTTCGGACTCAATGTGTACAGGTTGCGGAACTTGCGAAAAGGTTTGTTTGTCAGGAAAAATCGAAATGAGTGATAGAAAACCTGTTTGGCGAAAAAATGTTTTCTGTTATATGTGTTATGCATGTGTTAATCTTTGCCCCGCTCAATCAGTCCAGATAAATGACATACCCTTTATTAAATCATATACGAGGGAAAATGGAAGGTATCCTCATCCTTATGCCACTGCAAAGGATATTGCTGGACAAAAAAGGAGGAAAATTAATGAAAATAGGAATTATCAGGGAATTTTGACTAAAGCAATTTTAAATGGAGGTTCATTATGAATAAAACAAAAGTTGCAGCTTCAATTCTTGGCTTGTTTGCCGGAATTAGTGGGGGAGTATTTCATGGTATTGGAGAGGTGCTTCAGGGCAACGTAGCTCCAAATGGAATGATGATACAGGCCTGGCCTGCAATGCAAGCAACGTTAGGGGAGCCAGCAATGACCATAGTTCCCAACTTCCTATTAACTGGAATAATTGCTATTATTATGGGTATCTTAGTCACAATATGGGCAACTATGTTTATTGAGAGGAAAAATGGAGGCTTAATCCTGATTTTGCTTTCAATAATAATGCTCTTATTTGGCGGAGGGATCATCCCACCAATAATTGGTTTAATAGGAGGAATTATTGGCACAAGAATTAAACCAGACTAAAATATTGCTTATTAATAAAACATGGTGCGAAAAGTATCATGTATTAAGTTTAAGTTTTGGATGCACAGATCATAAAAAAGTTTTTTTAAAAAATAAAATCCATTATAAATTTAATAGGGCAATTTCGCCTGAAACAAAGTACACACGCCTTATACGAGCTATTGAAGAGGCTCAGAGGAATTTTTAAGGGTCAGGAATTAAGATGAAACTATTCTGTAGGGTAGTATGGGCAATCTGAAATTTCAATTAAAAGATGAAGAAATAGAATTTAAAGCATATTAATTATTTTTTTACCCCAACTTTGTTTTTATTGTGAATAATATCACAATACTTCAAAATAAGGTGAATAAGGTCACAAAACATGCAATAATATTTATACAACTTATTTCTTATAATCATTCAGAAAGTTGGTTTGTACTAACAAAACCAATAGCATAAAGAAGGTGAATTTTGTGGGTGAAAGATATTATCCATAAAGTGCAATGCACAAGCCAATATTCTGGGGAGGCAATAAGGGACGGTTCAGCAAGCTATTTTTAGATCAACTATTTAATAGTTGCTGAACCTTCAAAATAAGTTTATTAAAAAACTATCATGGAATATTTAAGTTTCAGTAAATAGATCATAATATTTTAAGCAATGAAAAATAATTTTGAGAGTTCTTGATCTCTAAAATTGGTAAGAATGAGTCATTATAAAATAATCTCATTTTAAAAGCAAATTCTGAGTAGCTTTTTTTGTTTAAATATGATTTATACATTTTTTGGAACTTTTTCTGTTCTTTTACTGACTTCTCCTGAAATTAACATCATTGAGATTATGCTGAGTAAATAAACAACTATTATCATGGCCATGACATCATATTCAGCGCTGAAGTTTGCTAAGGCTACTACAAAAGCTGCGGATGAGTTTCTTATAGCAGTTCCAAGGCCAAGCACGGTCTTTGTATTTTGGGAAGGGCCTCCCATGAAATAACCTATTAAAAAAGCCGCTAATACAAATATTACAGCAGTTATCAATGCTCCAGTTCCAAATACCGCCAGAAAGTCCTTGTAATTGAGAATTAGATAAAGAACTACCACTATGAATATGAATATGTTGGATATTTGATTAAATGTGGGTTTAATCGCTTTAGCTATGTTACTATATCTCCATTTTACTGCTGTTCCACTAATTAATGGTAAAAATATTAAAACCAATAATGAAACCGCTATGGATACGGGATTTACTGAAACGCCAGGTAATAGGATAGATAGCATCAGCGGCATATAGAATAAAGTCACTATTGATAATATTAACATTAAACCTACTGCAAATGCGATATCTGCCTTCATAAATTGAACTAATTTTAACATGAATGGTGATCCTGCTCCTGTAGCCATTAAAACCAGCCCAATTGCAAGACTAGTTGTAGAGGGATTACTTGCAGGATGATATAGGTTAGAATTGGTATAATTATAAAATTTGCAGCTAATGACTTAAATACGAGTTTTTTATCTTTTAGGGGTTCTATATTGCTCGGGATAAAAACTAAGCCCCATAGATAACATTGTTGAAACAATATAGATTAAAACACTCAGATTAGCAAACTGTTGAAGAATAACTTCCATTTAAAATATCTCCCCATAATATTTCTATTTTTTGCCTAAAACTCATTGATCTATATACTATTAAATTATATTGTTACATTTTAATAAAGCAAATTATATTATTTTCATCCCTTTACGTTCCATTTAAAATTTTAATTAGCACATTTAAGGATTAAATTAATTTTTTTGAATTACTTTTCAAGCGCTCTCTTGCACAATTAATTTTTAAATATAAATCCATATAATGGATTGCATCACTTAAAAAAAGATAAGGAGGTCCATTGAATATGAGGTTAAGTGTTATAAAATACTTAGAATCTGAAACAATCTTCTACAACCCCGGAGTATTTAAAAAAGATGAGGATCTAATAATATTTCCCTTCAAAGAGTTTGATAAATTCTATAACGAGATGGTACACAGCCTTAATGTTATTAAAGACATGATTAAAAATTCTCAAGCCTCCAAAACTACTAACTCCCCAAATTTAAGCCATATGGAAGACTGGATTAACCTCATACAGGAGGATATGGACTTCCTTATTAAATTTGATGTGCAAACAACCTTAAATTCCTTCAATAATAGCATTATCAGGAAAATAGGGCCTGAAAATGATACTAATCAAATCACTAACCTACATAAAGAAAAGATACAGTGTTTAATGGGATTATAAGAATTTATTAAATTCTATTAAATCTTTATTCTCATTTCCTATTCAAAAAAGCCAGTATAATACCAATAATAGTTATAACTATTCCCAGACCAATTGCGTTAAAACTAAGCTGTAATAATAGCATAATGCATGTAATTACCCCGAAAATCGGCAATAATGGCAAGTTTTTAACATTAAGCGGTATTTTAAATGGGCGATCTAATTGTGGAGAAGTATATCTTAAAATTACAACTGAAGCGTTTATAAAAATGAAACTCAAAAATAGGGTGTAATTAGTGGCGCTTGCAAGAAATTCTAAATTTCCAAGGAATAAAAATGCGATTGCAACTATTCCCACAATAATTATTGAAATCCAGGGAGTTCTTGTTCTTGGATGTACTTTTCTAAGGATTATTGGAAGAGAATTAGATGCAGCCATCCCGTAAACTATTCTCGAACCGGCTAAAAGTAATAAAAGGACAGTATTGCTGGTTGCAAATAATGCTATAATGGAGAGCAGCAATGCTCCATTAGGTCCAAGTGCAGTAAACGCTATTTTGGAAAAAGGAGCTGATGAGCTGGCAAGAGCCTCCCAACCAAGTATGCTAACAGAACTGAAAGCCACAAGAATATAGAGAACAGTACTTATTACCATGGCAAGTATGATTGCCCTGGGAATATTTTTATTGGGTTCGATGGTCTCATCTGAGAGCTTAACTATCTCCTCAAAACCAAGGTAAGCAAAAAAAATCAATGCTGCACTTGCAAAAATCCCGTTTAGGCCTAAAGGCATTTCAAAGTAGTTAACACTCCCATAATACGGTATTCCAATAAAAAATATTATGAGTAGCCCAAGTGCTTCTATTGATGTAAATATAATTGCAACCCATGCAGACTGTTTTATTCCAATAAAAATAATTGAAGATAAGAGTATTATTAGACCAACAGCTGAATAAATCGCAGGTACACTAAAAATGGTTCCTAAATAGTTTCCAAAACCTAAAGCCACTGTTGAAGAACTTATAATTGCACTGAATATTATAATCCAACCTATAACAAACCCAATTTTCTCGCCCATTGCATTTTTAACATATTCGTATTCTGCTGCAGAGATAGGGAACATTGAAGAAAGCTCTGCATAGCTTAGAGCAGTAAAAGCTGCAACAGTAGATGCTATCAAAAATGAAAGCCATAAAGCGTTACCTGATAAAGGTGCAGCTTCTCCAAGAAGTGCGTATATCCCTGCACCAAGAATTATGCCTATTCCAGAAACAGTAACTTCAAAAAGACCTAATTTACGTTTTAAAGACTTAATTAATCCACCACCATCAATTACTCAACGCTTAATATGCATTATAAACGAAGTTGATTAAAAAGGATTTTTAATGACAATTACTTTTCTTTTAATATTATTTATGTATTGCTGCTTTTCTGATAATTACAACTTATAACTTAAAAATAAAATCAAATAAAGAAGAAAAAAGAAATGTTTTGAGGATTTTATCTAATTCAAGCTTCTCTCCTAAATCGCTTGACAATAAAATCCTTATCAAGAGATAAAACAAATGAAGCAGCTCTTGGCCCCTGTTTTTTACCAATTATGGTCTTATAAATGGCCTGGAATGCTTTTTGAGGTTTCATGTCAAATTCTCTAAGTAAATTATACATTTCATCATGAAGCTCTTCAGCAGTAAAATCTTTTTCATCCAGTAGATCAGCAAGTTTAAACAAGAATGCTGTCTGATCTTCACCTAATGGTAATTTAGGAATCTTTTTCATTACCTGGAACTTCACAAACTGTGGTGCATATTTATCAAGCCAGTTTTTAACGTGATTCATCCTCATCTGCAGCCTGTTGAGGTCTTCTTCACTTAAATCTTCAAGATTATTCATTCCCTTTGGAAGCTGCGAATTTTTCTTTAATATTTCAAAGATGCGCTCAATATCTCCATCTGCAATTTGATAAGCTACAGTCATGAACCGATATGATGGTTGAAAAGGCATTTTGTCTTTTAATTCGATTTGTGAAATTTCATAGATCTTTCTGGACTTTTCTTCTTCCTTTTGAGATGCTGGCTCTTCTACACCGTAGTATATTCTTTCAATACGGTCATACTGGTCAATAAAATCTAAAAATGGCATTTCAGGGTTGAAATCTTTATGTTTAAGGGGTTTACTACGGAATATGAAATAATTAAGGGTTTCAGGCGCTCCTATTTCAAGCCACTGACCTGGAGTAAAGAACACTCCTTTAGATTTGGACATAGCATCTCCTTTTAGAGTAATCCATTCATAAGGCACGGGATATGGGGCCTCATAATTGAATATTTCCTTTGATATGATGCTGCTAACGTCATATGAGCCGCCACTTGCTGCATGATCTTTTCCAAATGGTTCACAGGTAATTTTCAGGATTTTCCACCTTGCTGCCCATTCAACGCGCCATGTAAGTTTTCCTTCACCTGATTTAATGTCCATTGAGCCTTCATGGCCGCACTGGCATCTATAATGGACCATATCACCATCGTGGCCATAGGCGAAGGTTGTGTTTATTCTTCCACATTCCTGGCATATTGGATTATAGGGAAGCCAGTCATCTGCAAGTGGATTTTCCCGGTACTGATTGAATATTTCCCGGATTTTAGGGGCTTTTTCAAGTGATATCCTTATATAATCGTTATAAATTCCCTTTTTATACATTTTCTCCCCTGAATAGATTTTCAGGGAGATTCCAAAGTCATCCAGTGTATCAAGGAAGGGTTTTTGGAAGTGTTCAACGAAATTGGCACAGCAGTCCTCTGGACAGGGGATATGAGCATAAGGAATGCCCAAATATTTTTCGTAGGATTCTGGAAGTGGATATGGTACCTTACGTAATGGATCGTAGTCATCTGCGATCCATATAACTTCTGCAGGAGCTCCAGTGTTCTTTAAAGCTTTTGTAACTGCATTTGCTATAAATACGTCGCATGAATTTCCTATGTGTATGGAACCAGATATGGATGTTCCGCTTGCAATTACGTGCTTTTCCACGTTTCTTTCACTTAAGCTGTCTGCAACATTTTCAACCCAATGTTTCAATTAAATCACCATCTATAAATAATCATAAATTCTTTTTAAAAATAATAATGAATTAAGAATGAAATTGTAAAAAGTAAATGGTCGTAAATCTATTTTAAAATAATAAAATAATGATTAGGGATTTAATCAAACACATCAGTGCTTGCTTCGTCCAACCATTCATTTACAATTTTAACAGCACAGTAGCTTCCGCACATTGTGCATGTATCTTCTTCTGCTGGAGGTCTTTCATCCCTTATTTTTCTTGCTTCTGACGGGCACATTGCAGAATCAAACTGTGCTTCCCAGTTAAGCTTTTTACGTGCATTTGCCATTATAAGGTCTTTTTCACCGTGATGAATGCCCTTCTGCATGTCTCCAACGTATGCTCCAATTCTTGTTGCAATTACACCTTCTTTAACATCATTTGCAAAGGGTAATGCAAGGTGTTCTGCAGGTGTTACATAACATATAAAGTCTGCTCCAGCTCCTGCTGATGCTGCTGCACCAATTGAAGATACTATATGGTCATATCCTGCACCAATGTCAGTTACAATTGGTCCTAACATATAGAAAGGTGCTCCTCTGCATAATTTTTTCTGCAGGATAACATTTGCTGCAATTTCGTTTAATGGGATATGTCCTGGTCCTTCTACAATGGTCTGAACTCCAACTTCTCTTGCCCTGTCAATTAATTCTCCAAGCACAATAAGTTCCTGAACTGCAGCACGATCTGTAGAATCGGCTATTGCTCCAGCTCTCATTGCATTTGCCATAGACATGACGAAATCGTATTCTTTAGCAATTTCAAGTATGTAATCAAAATTTTTGTACAATGGATTTTCAAGGTCGTTTTCAACCATCCAGGCAGATACAAATGCTCCACCTCTGCTTACAAGCCCTCCTTCACGTCCCTGTCTTTTTAATCTCTTTAAAGTTTCTCTGTTTACACTACAGTGAATAGCCATGAAGTCAATACCATCTTTAGCCTGTTTTTCAATGGCTTTAAACATAACGTCTTCATCCATATAAATAGAAGCACCTTTTTCCCTTATTGTTTCAACTGCTGCCTGGTAAACCGGAACACTTCCAACAGGGATGTCTGAAATCTTAAGAATTCTTTTTCGGATTTCATCAAGGTCTCCGCCTACAGAAAGTTCCATTAAAGTATCAGCTTTATAAGCCATGGCCACTTTGGCCTTTTCTTCTTCCATATCAAAGTCGCAGATATCTGTTGATGTTCCAATGGTGGCATTTACCTTTGTCCGTAGTCCATTTCCAATACCTACGGCTTTAACTTCCCTATTTACGTTACTGGGGATTGCTATTGTTCCCTGTGCAACGGATTTCCTGATAAATTCCTCTGATACACCTTCAGCAGACGCTACTGCCTTCATTTCCTCTGTTATTATGCCTTTTTTTGCTTCATCCATTTGTGTCATAGAATCACCATGCTTAGCTCAAGCTATCATAAACTATTGTTATAATATACTGCATTAAAATTATAGCTATTGTTATGTTCCTGTAAAATAAGTCTCTACACTGAACAATATAAGGGTTATTAATTTAGATACTAATTAAGTTTGTGCTTCTATTTTTTGCAATTTAGAAATATTAATTTAAAATAAATAATTTACTAACATAATTAATATTAATTAAATATTCGTTTGCATTTAAATCAGAGATATGTCTCTGATTTTCTTATCGACTATCCTTTTATTATTTTTCTAGAATTTCTTGGGAGAATTTTTCAAATCCCATACTGTGTATAACTTTACCTAAACGTCTACTTAAACCAGTTTTTTCTCCATTTTCTTTATAATACGTAATGATCTTATCAATTAAATCTAAAACTTCTTTATCAGATAAGTTTTTAGCGATTAATTTGCCTAGTCTGGGTTGGAGACCTGCGTTACCACCCACTAAAACGTTCCACCCTTCTTTTGTTCCAATAAGGCCAATATCTCTCACTGCAGGTTCTGCACATGAGTTTTCACATCCTGAAATAGCTATTTTCATTTTATCAGGTGTTTTTATTCCCCTAAACTGTTTGTCAATTTCTATCCCTAGTTTTATAGTATTTTGTTTTGCCATCTTACAAGAAGAAGATCCAATACAGAATTTTAGCGGCCTAACTATTTTACCGGACAAACCACCAGGTTCCATGCCTAGATCTTTCCAGACGTTATCTATGTCTTCAAAGGGGATACCATAGATTGTAATCCGATGTTCTGATGTTAATTTAAGGAATTTAGCACCATATTTTTCTGCTACATCTGCTATTTTTCTTAATGTATCAGGATCAGCAAGACCTCCCTGGAGATATGGACTAATTGCATAGGTTTCCCTATCTTTTTGGACTGCTGCACCTTTTTCTGGTATGTTAATTTTTGTTTTTGACATTTTTCCATCCTTAATTCCATTTTGATATAAACGATGGAATTTAGGCTTAATATAATTTTCTATTTTAAAGATTGGTAAAGTATAGTCAGATAAAACTTCAAAACTTATAATATATTAATTCAATTATCTTAAGAATTTAAATCTTTCAAAATTAAACATAATAAAGAAATTTAAAACTTTAAATCAGTAAAAACATTAATTAAACCTATTGGAAACAATAATAAAATCAAAATATTGGTTTTTAAACTTGTTTCTGTTTTGAATCTGTTGTATGTCAAAAAATAAATCCATTAAAATTGGAAATATATTCTATAGTCCTTTAAAAAATGTTATATTAAATTTACTATAAAAAAAATGATAAATAGTATATAAAAAAGAATTTATGATTTAATTGTTTTTTCGCAAAACAGTAATCTGTTTTTCGGTTGGTTTGGAATGTTTTATCACATTATTTACATTTAACATGTCTTAAGGTAGATCCTTTGTCTATAATGTCCAATGAACAGGAGCATTTCCATCCATTTTACCTTTTAGTTGTACTTCAAACTTTTTATCAATTCAGGATCTTAAATCAAAGAACATTTCTAAAGTATTTGTGTGGATTCTGTTGATCTTGGAACTTTGTTAATAAGAATAATCAGGTCTTCATTGCTTTCATTGTACCAGCAATGTGGTATTTTTGCAGGGCTATTTATAAGCATATCTTCAGTTACTTCTTTTTTTTCATCACCAATTTCTACAATACCTTTACCTTCAAGGACATAGAAAAATACATCTACTGGTGTTATATGCCTTTTTAATGATTCTCCTGGTTTTAATGTCATATGGACTGTCATTGCATTTTCAGTATTATATATTACGCGTGTATCTACTCCATGGGGGTTTGAAGATAATTCAACGTCTTTAACTTTTACTATTTTCATTTTATCACATGAATTTTATTATTTAATGCTAAATGAATAATCGATAGCATCTTTTGGGCATTTTTTTATGCATTCGCCACATAATATACAGTTTATATTATCCATAGTATTATAATTTACCATATTGCCAACATCTAATCCCATGGGGCATGCTTTATCACATAATTTGCAATCTGAACAATTATCTTGGCCACTTACTAAATGTAATGATGGTATTTTAATAATTCTTCCTAATTTAGTACCTATTGTAAATAAAACCCCCACTGGACATAAATATCGGCAGTATGCTCTACTTCCCAATAAAGAAATTACACCGACTATTATGGTGAAAAATGAAGCCATAATTAATTTAATATTGCCTTCTGGAGCAAATAAACCCACTTTATTCAACCCTCCAAGCTTAAAGAGGGAAAAAGAAACCATCCCAATGAAAAATAGGAAAACAAGATATTTTAATTTATCTGCGTTTTTTGATTTAGGTTTCTTTTTTAATATATTATGGCCTATAATTTCTTGCAGTGCTCCATAGGGGCATGTATATCCACAAGATGCAGATCTGCCCATAAATAATGATAAAATGAACCATGCAGATACTACAACTAAACTAGCTGTGATTATACCGTTACGAATGCCCCATGTCATTAAAACCTGCGAATAAAAATTAAATAATAATGGCAACATTATTACCAGTGCTATTAAAATATAGATTCGTAATCTAATTATTTGATTTTTCATTTAAATTACCTCTATGCTAATCATACGCCAAACTACCTTAAATGATTCCTAATTTCAAAATAACTGTAGATTTTTTTGTATATTTTCCATTTAATGGATCACAATATCCATAATATTTAAATCTTTTTTCACTAAATAAGTATAAAATGAAAAAATATGGGGGGGATTTATCATTTCAATAAAACAGGCCACAATAAATTCATTGAAAATAATGGGACTTACAGAATATGAATCTAAAGCCTATTTATCCTTAGCTTCTTTAATATCCACCATAGCTTTGGAAATTAGCGATCGATCTTTTTAGCGCTTTTAATATCAGCTAAAGGGATAAAAACTGATTTTTTATCTATTATAGCATAATCAAAAAGCTCTGCATAAGGAGTACAAACTCCGGGAGCCCCTAGAAAACTCCGTTTTCGGGGCATGTGAAATCCGCGATTTCACTGTTCAGGAAGCAGAGCTTCCTGCAACGTTAAAAATCACATTTTTAACAGTCCTGCAAATGTCACTTTTTTAGCATTTTTTACTTCTTCTTTAAAAGCCATTAGGCCCCCCTTTATTCCTCTGAATTCATTATTTTTTCCATATCATCAGTTCCATGCTAATCTTTTTTTAATGGATCGTTAATCATTGCATAAAATATTAGACCTATAGCCATCAATGCTATAACAACTTTATAAGTTTGTACCAATATTAACACCTCTATTTGGATTATTTAAAGCTACAAGTCCAAAAAGGATAATTCATTCTTTTAACATTTTCATTTTTTCTTTAGGAGTTAAATCCCCCACAATATCCTTGGGTAGCCCTGTTTTAAGGATTTTACCTCCTCTCATAAGGGAGGCCCTGTCACAAACATCAAGTACAAAGTCCATATCATGAGATATTATAAGGAAAGTCTGTTTAAGTTCTTCACGTGCTTTTCTTATGGAATCTGTGACCTGAACTCTTGTTATTGGATCCATAGTACCTGTCGGCTCGTCCAGGATTATAATATTAGGTTCTTTAATTAGAACCTGAGCTAAAGCAACTCTGTGACGTTCACCACCACTTAACTCATCAGGATACTTTGCTAATAAATTTAATGTGTAATCTTCATGGAATCCAACCGCTTTAAGTACGTATAATGATTTCATTTTGGCAAACTCAGCTGGGAGTTCAAGGCTTATTGCTTCAGTAAGATTTTCCAGCACATTTCTATGTGGATAGAGACTGTATTCTTGATGAAGTATTCCTAAATATGATTTTACCCTCCCCCTTCCAAATGGGCCGGGTTCTGTCATATCTATCCAGTTATCACCAAGTTTCATTTCTATATTTCCATTACCTGGCTCTGTTAACCCGTAGAGTATCCTTGAAAGGGTGGTTTTGCCAGCTCCGCTTAAACCGACTATTCCGAAGATTTCATCTTCCATGACATCGAGATTTACTCCATCTACAGCTTTAACAACCCCTCTTTCAATGGAATAATAATGTTTTTTCACATTTTCAATCTTTATTATGGGATTATCAGCTATTTCTGCTTCCCGTTTCTCTGGTAATGGAACATTATCAAGGAATTTCTGGACAACAGTTTCAGGATCTCCTTCATGAATTATTTCTCCCTTCTCGAGCCAGATTACATAATCAGAAAGTTTTCTCATAACATCTGGCCAGTGAGAGGTTATAACCATTGTAGTGCCCTTGTTTTTTACACCTTCAAGTAAAGTCTGGTGTAATAATTCGGCTGTTTGAGGATCTAAAGTACCTGTGGGTTCATCTGCAAGGAATATCATAGGCTCTTTACCCATCTGTCTTGCAAGCACTACTCTTTGTTTTTCCCCACCACTTAAATCCCTGGCAATATGAGTTATTCTATGGGCCATCTGGGCCATTTCAAGAAGATCTATAGCCATATGCATGCTTTCTTCATCATCATGGCCTTCAATAGATTTTATAACGTTATCTATTACAGTATCATCCTCATAAAGGGCAAAGGTTCTCTGTAACATAATAGATATTCTACGTCTTATTGCTGCAAATATCTGTCTGTCACAATTCCAGAAATCAATACTTCTTGCTTCGAAGAGCCTTCCACATTTACAATCCTTTTTAACCATTGATTGTGGTTCAACTCTCAAGCATTCAGGGCATAATGCAATATTATAAATTATCTGACCTTCATCTGGCTCATATTCCTTCATTCCACGGAGCATGTTTATTAAAACAGACTTTCCTGATCCACTCTTTCCAAGAATACCTAAAACTGATCCTTCATTTACAGCCATATTTACATTTTTTAAGACATTTACGTCATTAAAGCTTTTTGAAACATTTTTTATTTCTATAAAGGACATTAAATCACCAGTTTACGTTAATTTGACCCACATAACGGTGTTTCACATTCCGGACATATTGTATTTTTACAGGGAACTGCTCGTGTTTTAGGAGATTCGTATCCGCAGTTTGGACATTTGCAAACTCTTGGAGGGCCTGCACCCATACCGGGGCCACCATAGGATCTTCTCTGGAGTAAAGAAGGTTCTGTCTCTTTTAAGGTTTCTAAATCTTCTATTTTAAAATATATATTTTCTGATTGACAGTCAGGACATTGATTGTATTCTTTTTTGGGGCTGCTCCATTCAAATCCACAAATATTGCATTTATAGCTTTTTTTCTCATCTATGGCTTCCCCTCCTATAATCATTATCATATTTCCCTCAACCAGGGCCTTTGATATCTTCTTCCTGGCAGAAGATAAAATTCGATGAAATGTAGGTTGTGAAACACCCATTATCTCCGCAGATTTTTTCTGCTGTATGTCGTGATAATCTCTAAGTCTTATTGCTTCAAACTCATCTATTGTAATTTTAATAGGCTCAAGAGATTCTAAATTATCTCTTTCTGGTTTAAAACAGCGAATTTGTGGATTTTCCGATATCCTTCTGAAAATTCTGGGTCTTGGCATAGGCGAATATATATTCAAAACTAAAATATAAATGTTTTTATTTAGGGTTAAGCAGGAAATCCACCAGATAATGATTTTATTTCTTCCAACCTGTCTTCATTGAAGCGCTTTAAATTATCTTTCACGCTTCCAGGGCCCGCTTTATAAACTCTAATCCCTGCATTTTTTAATATATGGAATGCAACTGGACCTAATTTTCCTGAAATTAAAACATTAACTCCATGGTCAATTAATAATTGTGCAGCTACATTTCCAGCTCCAGATTTATTTTTGGCTGTATTTTCTATTATATCTATATTTTCTACTTTCTCCTTATCTACATTTGCAAAAATAAAAGCAGAGCCTCTTCCAAATATAGAGCTTACATTAGCTTCTAAATTGCGCTCTGTTGATGCAATAGCTATTTTCATGTTATCCTCCAGTTAAATAGATAAAAAATTAATTTCTTGTGTATCTTGAAATCTAATATTTGAATTCATATTTTAATTAATCTGCTCCACAAAGCGGCGCACCACACTCAGGACATTTATCATTTCTACAAGGGATTCCTGGAGTTTTAGAGGTTTCATATCCGCACTGCGTACATTTACATACTCTTGGAGGGCCTCCTCCCATTCTTCCTCTATATCTTCCTGATTGTGGGGTTGATTTTAGAAATTCTTCCGCATCTGTCTTATTAATATTTTCTGATTGGCAGTCAGGGCATTTATCATACTCTTTTTCAGGACTGCTCCATTCAAAACCACAATCATTGCATTTATAGTTGTTTGCCATAGAATACCTCCTTTTATTATCTCAATTAAATCAAATCATCCAATGGATACATTAAATGTTAAGGTTTATTTGGGATTTTAAATCCACTTAACTAATTTTTACGACTTACATTCACAATGCATTTTATATCTTGAATAAGACATTTTATTCTACTAATATTGTGGTCATCTAATTCCAGATCCTTGAACAGATTAATTTTTTGACTTATGAATATATATTCAAAACTAAAATATAAATGTTTTGGAATTAATAAAATCATTAGAAAAATTTCAAATAGTGATAAGGGGGCTCTATTTAAAATAAAATAAGTTTAAAAAGTTTCAGGAGTTTTATACATCCCATTTTTCTTTCATCCGCCCAATAGCCAGTTCATAATCTGGAATATTTGTCTGGCATCCTTCAGCTTCAACAATAAAAGATGAAACTGCAGAAGCGAATTTACCGCAAAATTCAAGTTTTTCATCATTTAAATAAGCATTTAGAAAAGCTGCACGGTACGAATCACCAGCACCGGTTGGATCTACTGGTTCTCTAATAACGGCATCGATTTTTATCTTTTCATCGGCATAAATTATGCTTCCACCCATACCATAGGTTTTTACCACTATATGAGGGCCAAAATCCCTTAGTTCATTAATATCAACATTCAATATTTTTAAAATCCGGTCAATCTCAAAATGATTACCAAATAATATATTAGAAACGCTAATAGTACTTTTAAGCTCTTCTGGAGAGTACATATGAAGATCCTGACCGGGATCGAAAGATATTAACTTTTCATAACTACTGGCCATCTCTCCTGATCTTCTATTAAAACTCGGATCTCCTGTGGCTAAATGAACTGCATTAACCTTTTTAATGGCTTTTTCAGGGGGTTCTGATTCTTTAAAATAAGCTGCTGCTCCCCAGTAAAAATAACTTATCTGATCGTTGTTAGAATCCGTAAATACCCATGCCATTGGAGATCTTTCATTTTCAATCACTATCATATTTTTTGTATCAATTCCGTTTTTTTTAAGTTTAGCATGATACAGGGAACCCTTAAAATCATTTCCAACAGCAGATACAAGGGAGGCTTTAAGTCCCAAATTAGATGTAACCATTGCAACATTGGCTGCTGCGCCTCCATCAAAGTTTTTTATCTGTTTAATTAATGTAGATGAATTGGGTATAGGAAATTCTTTTACAAGAACTATAGAATCAAAAGCAGTATGCCCAATAGCCAGTAAATCAGTTTTTTTAATCAGAAAATCACCTACCAGTAATAAATGTTATAGCATATTTTATTTAGACTTTAGACATTTTATTTTAAAACTATTTAAAATATTTGGAAAGTCAATAAGTCTATCTAATTCAGTTCAATTATAATAATCTAAAATTTATAAAAAACAATTTAATAAATAAGGATTAAAGGCATATATTACTGCTATGTGTTTTATTGCAGATATAATTGATTTAAAACACATATTAGCTGAGATGTATAACATTTATTCTTTCTTTCCTAAAATGTCCCTGGTGCTTTTAGCTCGTATAGGTTCTATCTCTAATACAGGATCTATTTCAATTTCTTTTGGAGGTTGCAGTTTTTTGATATCATCCTGTAATCCGTCAATACCATCAGGGACCCTGTTAAACAATCTTTTAAATAATCCGAGGTTTTTCAGGGTGTTTATTGCTTCTAATGACATTGAAAGATACTGTTCCAGTGTTCTTTTTTTGGCCTCTAATTCAATAATGTCATTATCTTTTCTATTTGTAACTTCTTGAAGATGTCTATATTTGTTTTGAAGTTTATCATATTCGATTTGAACTTCATTTAGCTTATTAATTTGGGATTGAAGGGTTGATATTTCTTTTTTATGTTTAGATTCAATATCCAATATTTCATTATAGGAATCTTTTAAAGTACTTAATTCTTCTTTTTTATTTTTAATATCGCTCTTTAGGTTATTATTACCAATTTTATAAACTTCTATCTGATTTTGTAGTGCTTCTTGCTCTTTAAGCCTTTCTTGGAGCGATTTATTTTCATTTTCTAAAGATTCTTTAATTTTCAGATATTCCTTTTCGTATCTATTTGCTTTCTCTTCTGATTTATTAAATAAATTACTTAACTCATCTATCTGAATATCGTATTTTTGTTCAATATCATCTATTTTGTATTCATTCGATTCTTCAAGTTCATTTATTCTTATCTGCATTTTCTGGATTTCGAGTTCTTTTTCATCTGTAAATTCATTTAATTTAACAGAACTGGCATTTTCCAGTTCATTTAATTTGGATGCATGTTTTAATTCAATTTCTTCCAGTAAAGATTCCATTTTTTGAACTTCAAGTTCCTTTTCCTCTATTTTAAGCTCTTTTAGCTTTATTTCTAATTCATTAGAATGAACTTTTGCTTCTAACTCTTTTAATTTGTTTAATTCATTTTCAAAATCTTCTTTACTGGCTATTACTACATCTTTTATATTATCAAAATTATTTTCGTCTATTTCATCGCTTTCAATTTCTATAACATATTTATTGTATTTTTTGAGTTTACTTTTTAAAAAACCCATGTTTAGTCCCCATTGTAGCTATTTGCTTTATTAATCTTTGAATCCCTTAATTAATGAGGATAAATTTATCTCACTTTTTCAAATCCATTTTTTTCTATAATTTTTTGGCCTTTGTAGGTTAATATAAAGTCTAAAAATTCTTTGATCCTTTTATCTTCTTTATTACATATAACACTACTTATAACATGCCGCGTATCATTTTTTAAAATATGAGAACCTTCTACTAAACTGCTACTAAGAAAAGTATAGAACTGTGAATTGTTTCTAATGAATTTTAAGGCATCATATGGTGATCTAACTTCTTCTGGTAATTTATACTGGATTTTATGATCATCAAGGGTGTTCCAGGCAAGTCTTTGGGGTGAATCTATCACTTCAAGAAAATTTTTCCCATTTAATTCCTCTAATTGGTTTATACAGGTAGGATGTTCGCAATAGAGCACCAGATGATCATAAGCAATGGGTATAAAATCTAAATCATTAATAAATGCATTTACGGGGTCATCCAGTGTTAAAATGTCCACCATGTCCAGTTCTGCAAGATAAAGGGCATTTTTATCTCCAGTTTTATATACTACAAAATCCAGCCCATACTCAATAGCCATTAGTTCTAAAAGGCTTGAAGAGATATATCCTCCACAAATAATGATTTTGTCACGTTTTTTAAGCCTTTTCATATATTTTTGATACTTCAAAAGAATTTTTTGACCTTCATCAGTCAACATGGATCCTGCGCCAGTGGCAATAACGAGTTTATATCCCAGTTTTAGTTCGGCATCATTTATACGTCGATTTAGTACTGCATGTGATATTCCTAAAGCATCAGCCGCTTTACGTTGGGAAAATGTATTTGAAACTAATTTTAGAGCTTCAAAAAGTTTATAACTGAATATATGACCTTCTATTTCAAGACTTACTCTTGGATAGTAATCCATTTAAATCACAAATTTCAAATTAAGGGTTAGATACTATATATCTTATTTTGACACAAACGATATATATTAAATTAATTGTTATAGATAAATACAAACATAGAATATCGTTGAGAGCGTCAGCCAGCAATAGGTGAGAAAATGATTTTAAATGAAGCTATAGATGAAATGATAGACAATATAGAGGAAGTTTCTTCTGAAGTTGACAGTGAGAGCATTATGAAAATGCTGGACATGCTGATAGATGCAAAAAACGTTTTTATAATTGGACTTGGAAGATCAGGGCTTGTTGCAAGGGCATTTGCCATGAGGTTAATGCATCTTGGAATAAGCGTATATGTGGTTGGGGAGACTATTACACCAGCTATTTATGAAGATGATTGTTTACTTGCCATTTCAGGATCGGGGGAGACCAGTTTCATTATAAGCACTGCTACAACCAGCAAAAATAGAAATGCAAATATAATTGCAGTTACATCTTACGAAGATTCTACCTTGGGAAGACTTTCTGATTTAATTATACATGTTAAAGGCAGAACCAAGATAGATTCAGAAAAAGATTACATTAAAAGGCAGATAAATGGCAGACATCAGCCTTTAGCCCCTCTCGGTACGTTATTTGAGATTACAACCCTTGTATTCCTTGAAGGAGTTATTGCAGAGATGATGCATAAGATGGGAAAAACAGAGGATGATTTAAAGGCCAGGCACACGGTTTTAGAGTGATTTTAGGCATATATTTCCTTTTTGATAAAATTCTAACTGTTATCATTTTTTAAGTTAATTTCAGTATTATTAATCCTTATTTTTACATTTTTTATCTTAAAAATGAAGATTTTGAGAAGAGAATCATAACATTAAACATATAACCAATTTAGGATTAAATATATTTTCATGTCCAGGAATGGGAGAATAGCCATAATCATTTTAATAGTATTGCTGGGAGTAACTTTCATATATTTGATCTGGCCAGAAACTGAAGAAACTAAACCAAGAGAAATTATCAGTATTGTAAGTCTTCCAAAGGCAGAAATGAACACAAGTGTATCTGTTGAAGTGGCAATACAAAACCGGCGTTCTATAAGACATTATACAGGAGATCCTTTAGCTTTACAGGATGTTTCACAGCTTATGTGGGCGGCACAGGGAATTACAGACCCGCAAACTAAATTCAGAACTGTACCTTCAGGTGGACATACGTATCCACTTGAAGTTTACATCTTAGCAGGTAAAGGTGGTGTAACGGGATTAAATGAAGGAGTATATCATTATAATCCTTTTAATAATACATTGGAGCAGATTCTGGCAACTGATGTACGTTCTGAATTATCTCAGGCTGCAAATGGGCAGCAATGGGTTAAAGAAGCTCCTGTAAATATTATAATCACTGGAAATTATCAGAAAATGATAAATAAATATAAGGATGAAGAATTAAGCACTCGTTTTGTAGATATGGAAGCAGGACATGCTGGGCAGAACATATATCTTGAAGTAGAGGCCAGAAATCTGGCAACAGTAGCTTTGGGTTCATTTAATGATGATCTGGTGCATCAAGTGTTAAATTTACCTGAAAATGAAAAAACGCTCTACATATATCCTGTAGGCCATGCAGCGCTTTGAAATTCTATATTTTAATTGGAAATTCTTTCTGGGTGGGTATAAATATTAAATCTACCGCCCCTTACAAATCCAATTATTGTAACGTTTGCTTCTTGGCCAACCATATATCCTGAGGAGGTAGGGGCAGATTTAGACGCAATGAGTGGTATGCCAACGCGTGCAACTTTAATTATCATGTCTCCAGGCATTCTACCACTTGAAAATATGAAACTATTGCTAAAATCTATTTTTTTTAACGCAGCAACTCCAATAACTTTATCAATGGCAACATGCCTGCTTACATCTTCTATTGTAATTATATCGCCGTTTTTTATTAAAGCAGCAATATGAGTACCGCCTGTTTCACTCCATATCTTTGAATCTTCCTTTAATTTTTTCGATGCTTTAAATATTTCTTCTTTAGTAACTTTAAGATCTGATTCAACTTTTTTTGTAAGTTCTACTTTTCCTCTCATACCTCCAAAGCAGTCAGAACTCATTACCAGTTCTCTCCTTAAATCAAAATCAGCAAGATCAGTACTTACATTGACAGTTCTACCTTCTATGTTTATATCAATAATATCATCTGCCGAAGTGATTAATCCTTCCCCAAGTAAATATCCTATAACGAATTCTTTTAGATAGGTTGGGCTCATTGAAAAATTCCCAATAACTGTTTTATTTACAATGATTTTTATTTCTTCATCGTTACTTATTCTTTCATCTATTTCAGCGGTTTCCTTGCCTACTCGAACTGCTTTTATATTTTTGACCATTTCAGGCATGATATGACCTCAAATTCTCTAAATAAATTAACTTATTATTTTTTTAATAATGTTATGTAAATGTATTGAGGATCAATTGATAAAAAACCTATTAAAATTTAGGGTTTTCAATAAATAAGATAAAAGAGATCATTCAGGTTATTAATCTAAAAAGAAATTTTAATGTGGAGTTTTGTATTATTTATCAGACATAGGTGTACTGGATGTTTCTGAACCTTCTACTATGTCATCAACCCATGACATGGCTGCTGCAATGTTTGGATATCCTATGGTATTTGTTATAATAAGCAGCGTATGATATAGCTCTTCTGATGAAGCTCCGTGAATCATCGCCCTCCTTGCATGGCTATGAACTCCTCCTTCAGAACGTATTGCGGCAGAAGCTGCAAGCTGTATAAGATGGCAGGTTTTTTCATCTAATGGGCCAATTTCTTTCGCTATACGCCCCAATTCATCTAAAGCATCTCCATATTCTTTAAATCGTTTGGTAATGCTTTTATAATTATCTGGTAATTCATACAGTTCTTCCATCTCACCCATGTTATTCATCTCCTTCATACTTTTTAGATAATTAATAATATATTTTTGATTAAATATAACTATGCAGGATCTGGATATTGGTTTTCAGCAGTGGTGGAGTGCCAAAGATAGCCGTGTTCGTGGAAGAAACCCTAAAGATAAAGCAGATTATATTAAAATGCATGGTGAAATCGTTAGAGTTGGAGATGAGTTCAGCAATGGATTATTACATCCTGGAGATAAGGGCAGGAAGATTGAATAATGGATTCAGTGTAGATGTGATACTGTTCCCTTTTTAATGCCTCGTGATAAGATGGCTCCACCTGGAAAAACCCAATTTAAAGAGAATGAATTAGTAGGTAGACCTGAAAGAATAACAAGGCATACAGAGTTTGACCGTGAAAAAGAATTATATGATTATGCTGAAAAGAATTTAAAACATGATAAAGGCCTTTATGATAGTAAAGGTAATTTAAATGGTTCAGGTAACCAATTATTAAATTATAAGGAAAGGAATAATGAATGGGCTTATAAAGCCAATAATATATTAAGAAATGCTAAAAGTATTCAAGATATCCCCAAAGATTTTATTGATGGAATAAGGTTACTTGATAAAGCATTTAAAGACAAAAACATTGACAAAAACATAGTGGTTTATAGATATATGGATCCATTTGAAAAGCTTAAAAATCTAAAAAAAGGAACCATATTTCCTGAAAAAGGTTATATGCCTACTACATGTTCTCTAGATTATGCTTCTTATCTTTGGCATAAAGGAGGTAAGAATGGTTATATTTTATGCGTATAAGAGTTACTAAAGGATCAAATAGTATTCAGGTTGAATCAGTGCTTAAATATAGATCTAAAGAAAACGAAGGAGAAATATTATTCCCTTGTAATTGTGTATTATTAATTAAAAGTAGTGATCATGCAAAAGGATGGATTGAATGCGAATTAATATAAATAGTAAGTTATATTAATTAAACAAAATATAATAAAAATTAAGTGATTTTCATGAGAAAAATGACTAAAGAAGAACTTAAAAAAAGATATGATTATTTTTGCTCTCCTGTGAGGGATGAGGATCTTATTACTAAAGAAAAATGGGCTGAAATGACCCCTGAAGAGCGAAAGAAAGTTCTTACACCAAGAAAAATTTAATTTCTTAATTTTTATTTATTATCGAAGGTCTTTTTGATGAATAAAAATTTTTAATTCTTAAAAAAAATATAATGATTGAAGATATCAAAGAGGAATAAATGATTTAAATATTCATTTTAAATCTCTGAAATAAATAATTTATATTCACTTTTTTTGTGAAATAGGCTTAAAAATAGATATAAAAAGATTTAGATACCTATTAAACCTTTTGAATATAAAATTTATGGTATGTAACAAGGCATTTCAAAAAAAAATTTAGTAATTAATGTACAGTTTCCACACATTCTTTATAATAAGGCTCTCTATTTGCAATAGCGTCTAAAAATATCTTTTTTAGTTCTGCATCAGAATATCCAAGGCGTATTGGCTCTATAAGGTCAACCAGATTATTATTTCTAAGCAAACATGGCTTTATCTTTCCATCAGGAGTTATTCTGAGCCTTGTACAGTTTTTACAGAATTCAGTGTTATCCATGGGTTTTACTATCTCAATTTCTCCGCCTTCCAGGAAGTATTTCTTCCTATCCTGCATAAATTGCCTTGTTTTAACATCATCGGCAATTTCATTGAGTTCGTTTTCTAATCCGCTCATTTCATAATGATATTCATCAAAAAAGTCGTTATCAGGACATGTGTCTGTTTTTAAGAGTTCAATAAGCTGTAAAATTGCATTATTTTCTTTACAGAAGTGGAACATGTCCCATATCTCATGGTGGTTTATCCCCTTCATTACAACCATATTTACCTTAACTGGGTATAGTCCTACTTCAGAAGCTATTTTAATTCCTTCTTTGGCTTTTTCCATATAATTTCTCTTTGTTATAAAGCGATAAGTTTCGGGATTTAGAGTATCAAAACTTACATTCACCCGATTAAGCCCGGCTTTTTTTAGATCTTTGGCATATTTTCCTAAAAGAGTTCCATTGGTAGTTAAAGCTATATCTTTAAAGCCGATTGATGAAATTTTCTCAACCATCTCTACAATATCATTTCTTATTAACGGTTCCCCTCCAGAGAGCCTTATCTTTTGAACCCCAATATCTGCAGCAACTTTAGCTACTCTGTATATTTCATCAGCTGTCATTTCATAGCTTTGGGGTATTATACCATCGTGATGGCAGTAAAAGCATCTCACATTACAGCGATTGGTTATTGAGATCCTCAGAGAAAATACCGGCCTTTCATATTTGTCCTTTGCAGTCATTTTTAATCAACGGTTAATTTTTAAGTAACTAGCTTTCAGTTTTAAAGAGTTTATATTTCACTATTTAATATGTTTTTTCAATAGTGCCACCCTTTATCATTAGTTCAATTTTTTTTGTCTGGAAATCTTTCAATGTTTCTCCACGTAAAGAGGATAGCATACCGATTGTGGTATTTTGAACAAACGCCTGAACAAATGGATTTAGAGGAACAGGTTTGCCATCTACTTTAAGCTCTATATCTTTCATTTTCTTCATTACACATACCTGTTCACTTACTTTTCCCATTGCTGCTGCTTTTGCCATGTCTTTGCAGTTTTCAAAACCACAGTCTTTACAATCCATGTATGGCAGCATACCATAGGCACGTTTTTCTATCAAATCTACCAGTTCTTTTAATCCCTCATCAGTGATTTCTTTAGCATTAACTTTGGCTATTGTAAATTCATCTTCAAATGAAGAAACTGATATTTTAGCATAGTTTGAATATTTTAAACCTTCTATTACCATATAATCCAGGTTTAAAAGGCATTCAGTTCTGGTCAAGAGATTTTCAATGTCAAGCTTCTGGTTTATTAGGAAAAAAGTCTCATCCGCTGAGCCGATTACAAGCTCTGCACCTGCTTCTTTGTGTTTCCAGGTATCTCTTCCTTCAATATCGAAGCTCTGGTGCATATGCTTCATTGTTCCAACCTTAAAACCTCGATTCACAAGTTCTTTAACAATTTTTACAACTAAAGTAGTTTTTCCAGTATCTTTTGTCCCTACAACACTAATAATTTTCATAATTAACACCTGCAGAAAAATAATCTTTACATTTTATTATATCTATATCTTAATATTAAGTCGTTCTATACTTATTAAATTGTATGATAAAACTTAATAAATCAACGATTACCTTGGAAATAATGCTTTTTGCGCTGGAAATACAATAAACAGGTTGGATATTAACTCATGATATTTAAATGCATATTGTAAAAATTCTAATTTAATGGTAATGCATTTATAGTTAGATACTTAATTTTTTACGCTCATGCTCATGGCCCTGTGCAAAAATAGGGCTTATGGTTTAATAGAATTTTTATAGTAAATTTTAATGTCTTAATATGTTAAACTACGCATATGAATAATAAATCTATTCCCTTTAATTAAAGCACTAAAAAAAATGACACACTCAAACAGACATGAGCGATTTTTTATACTTTGATTTTGTTTTATTCATTAATGGATTAGGGTTGAAGTCTTATACTCTTTTAAACAGACTATTTTTTTAAGAAAAGTTTAATTACTCAGGTTCTTCACTATAATTGAATAATTATGGCTTAAAAGTTAAAATTGGGTGTTTTAAATTTTTTTAATGTTCTAATTTATACATATTAGCTTTGAAATATTATTTTTTAAATACGATGAAGTACAATAATGTAGTGAAGGTGATATCTTGAAAAAAGAAGAATGCAAATGCATAAGCTGTGATGAGATATGCGAATATGTAGAAAAAGAAGTCAAACCTGGAGATATTATAAGATTATCCCTTGGAAGAGTTTATATTCCTGGAAAAGTCATCACTAATAACGAAGGCATTATTCAGCTTGAAGTACAGGGAGAAACAATTAAAGGGCTAACAACTATCGACATAGGAAAATCTAAAGACTTTATCATTGAAATAGAGCATGAATGTGAAGATAAAAAATGCACCCTCGAAGCTAAAGAAGATTAACCATCTTAAATACTTTTTAATTTATTTCTCATTTTCCTTTCTAATTTTGTAATAAATTACGTTATTTTTGCAGATGTTGTTAATACATATAATATTAAACTACAATATAGAAGTGTACTTAATACACATCACTATATAAACATTCCTATTTGATTTTAGTGAGAATCTATATATATCTTGATAAAGTAATGTGTAATTAATACACATGGTGAGTTCATGCCTAAACATATCGTCTCAGGGTTAAATTATTTAGCAGCTATAAATCTCCGAAAAGAAGGGTATCTTCAAAAAGAAATAGCTGAAGCGCTGGGAATGGATAGATCAACAGTTTCACACTATATTAATGGCCGCAATATATCTTGGGATTCCATTGAAATCGCCGAAGTTTTAAGTAAACTCTGTCCAGAAGATTTTCTGAAAATAACATACACATTAACCAAAGATACCACCAAAACAAGGATAATCATTAAAACATTGAAAGACTTTAACTTCAGGCCAAAAGTAAAAGATAGCTGTATAGGTTGTGGACTATGTGTAGATACATGCTTAATGGGAGCTGTAGAATTAAATAACCTTAAAGCACAGATAGACTCTAATTGGTGTTGTGGATGTCGTATGTGTGAATCAAGGTGTCCAACCAACTCAATAGAAATTTTGGAGGTTGAAGAGACTGAAGGTCTCTGAACAGCAAAAATTTTTGATTTTTGCATGTTGAAGAAACCAAAGCCTGAAAAACAAGAGTTTTTCGGCCCTGAAACGAAAGTTTCGAGGGTTTCCGAAACACAAAAATAAGTAAATTATTGAGGTTCAATAGATCGAGATTTCTAAACCACAAAAATCATTAGATTTTGGAGGAAAAAAATGGTAGCGAATGAAAAAGCCACCGAAAACAAGAATATATCTATTAAAAGGGAAGCAGCAGAAAAAAGAGAGCTTTGCTTCGAAGATGAGGCTTGTATTGGATGTGGTATATGTGAACAAATTTGCCCTGTAGATGCAATAGAACTTGGTCCAATGGGTGCAATAGTAAGGGGAGAACTTGACGCTTCAAAAATCAATATAGATGAAAGTAAATGTGTACTCTGCGGTATGTGCAGTGTAGGATGTCCAGTTGAAGCAATAGATTTCACAATAGATGGTAAACCAATAAGTGAAATTGAAGAATATCCAAGACTGATCAGATCAATTTCTCCTGAAGCTGAAAATTGTGTTTACTGTGGAGCTTGTGATATAGCATGCCCACAAGGTGCAATAAGAGTAATGAGAGAATTACCTGAAAGGGCAAAACTCGTAACTGGTGAAATAGAAGTTGATAAAGATGCATGTATCTCCTGTGGAATGTGTGAAGATATGTGTCCAGCAGATGCAATATATCTTGAAGAAAACATTCCAACTTCGTCAAATCCAGAAATAGCAACAGACATAGTCATAGATAAAGACAAATGTGTTTACTGTGGTATCTGTAAGCGAATATGTCCAGAGGACGCTATAAAAGTTATATGTAAAGCATGTCCTTACGGGGAATACGAAATTGAAGAAGCAGAAGTTAAAGGTGACTTAGTAGTAGATGAAGATCTATGTATTAACTGTGGATGGTGCCAGGAAATATGTCCTAAAGACGTATTTGAAGTTGAAAAACCATTTGAAGGCGAATTAATCATAAATGAGGATGCTTGCCAGGGATGCGAGACATGTATCGATGTATGCCCTTGCAATGTATTGTCCTTCCCAGAATCTTCTGAATCTGGTCAAATAGCATCAAAAATCCAAAAAGACGAAAAATATTGTATATACTGTGGAGCATGCCAGAATGTATGTGCAACTAATGCCATTACAGTCAAAAGAACTGGTGTAAACATAACACCAACCAAATCTAAAGCATGGAAAAAAGCAGTGGACTCACTTAAATTTTCAGATGAAAAAGCAGGATCAAGCAGTAGTGGAGCAGCTAAAGCTAAATCGGAGGGTAAATAGGATGGCATACAGATTAGTAGTGCACCCAGAACTTTGTCATGGATGTGGTAACTGTGTTGTAGCGTGCCCTGTAAATGCATCCAAAAGTACAGAAGTTGCAGGTGGAAAAGGCCCGCAAGAAGATGTTGGTCTATCAATAATTGTAGAAGATGGTGTTGTTCGAATTAATCAGCTTAAAGAATGTAAAAACTGTGCAACATGTATTAAAGCCTGCCCTGTAGGTGCCATTGGACTGGAGGAAGTATAATGAAAGTCATACTAAATACAGGAAGAACTGTATGGCAGGGTCAGGCCATAGAATCAGGTAAAGATCTTCAAATGTACGTTGACGCAGCTGCCATATGTTACATGGATAAATCAATGATGGAAGATTTAGGTATAAAAGCAGGAAATAACATAAAAGTTGTTTCTGAATTTGGAGACGTTGTTGTTAAGGTAGTAGATACAGTAGAAACACTTCCTGAAGGAATGATCTATGTACCTATGGGTCCATGGGCAAACAGGGTCATAAGGCCTACAACTGACTGTACTGCAACACCAAGTTTTAAAAATATTCCTGTGGAAATCGAACCAACTGAAGAACCAGTTTTAGACATGCCTACTTTAATGAAAGTATATAAAAAGGCACAGATGATTTAAAACCTCAAAAGGAGGATTTTCATGCAAAAGATAATAAAAAACGGAATGATTTATGATCCACTTAATAATATAGATGGAGAAAAGATGGACATCTGTATAGATAATGGAAAAATAGTGGACAGCGTCGCAAATGACGCAGAAGTTATAGATGCTTCTGGAAAAATAGTGATGGCAGGTGGAGTTGACCCTCACACACATATAGCAGGTGCAAAAGTTAACGTTGGAAGAATGTACCGACCAGAAGACAGTAAAAGAGATGTCATGGCAAGAGGGGGAGGTATGAGAGCTGGAAGTGGTTTCTCAGTTCCATCAACATTCATGACAGGTTACAGATATGCTCAAATGGGTTATACAACAGCAATGGAAGCAGCTATGCCTCCACTACTTGCAAGACACACTCACGAAGAATTCCATGATATGCCAATTATTGACCACGCTGCTTTCCCATTATTTGGAAACAACTGGTTTATAATGAAATATTTAAAAGAAGGCGATCTGGATAAAACTGCTGCATACTCAGCATGGTTACTAAGAGCCACAAAAGGATATGCAATTAAAATTGTAAACCCTGCAGGTACAGAAGCATGGGCATGGGGAGGAAATGTTCACGGAATCAACGATCCAGTACCATACTTCGATGTAACCGGTGCAGACATCATAAAAGGACTTGCAGAAGTAAACGAAATGCTCGGATTACCACACGCAATACACTTACACTGTAACGATCTGGGACACCCAGGAAACTATGAAACAACAATTGCATCATTTGATATACCTAAAAACATAGTACCAAAACCAAAATACGGACACAGGGACAAAATCCTATATGCAACACACGTTCAGTTCCACTGCTACGGCGGAACTAACTGGAGAGACTTTGTATCAGCAGCTCCTAAAGTTGCAGACTATGTAAACAAAAGTGATCATATCGTAATCGATATTGGTCAGGTAACCCTTGATGAAACAACCACAATGACCGCTGATGGCCCAATGGAGTATGATTTACACTCTCTAAATGGCCTTAAATGGGCTAACTGCGATGTTGAAATGGAAACAGGTTCAGGTGTAGTTCCATTCATATACGCAGCTCGAGCCCCAGTTCCAGCATCTCAATGGGGAGTAGGTATGGAACTGTTCCTTGAAATAAAAGATCCACGCAAGATTTGTCTAACCACAGACAGTCCAAATGCAGGACCATTCACAAGGTATCCAAGAGTTATGGCCTGGTTAATGAGTAATAAATACAGAATGAACTTAATTGAAAATGAACTCCATAAATGGGCACAGACCAAGACAACTGTAGCTACATTAGACCGTGAATATTCTTTATACGAAATTGCTCAGGTTACAAGAGCAACATCAGCTAAAGTGCTTGGTTTAAGCGATACAAAAGGACACCTTGGAGTTGGTGCCGATGCTGATATTGCAGTATATGACATTAACCCAGAAACACAGGATCTATCTGCAGAATACATGGCAGTTGAAAAAGCATTTTCAAATGCTGCATATGTACTTAAAGATGGAGAAATTGTTGTCTTAGACGGTACCATGGTAAAACCAGACCTTTATGGAAGAACCTACTGGATAAATACAAAATACAAACCGGAAGTAGAACAGGAAGTATTAGTCGATGTGGAAAAATGGTTCAGACAATACTATTCAGTTAACTTCGAAAATTACCCAGTACAGGAAGATTACATTCCAAGATCTGTACCGTTACTAGGAGATTCAGTACCTGGAGAAGCTTCAGGAAAAGAACCAGCAATTGAAGGTGCATCTAAATGAGCGAAATAATATTAAACCCAAAAGTACAGCCTCAAGTACCTCTGGAGGCACAAAATGTAACACCTGACATGTTTGCAGGTAAAAGCATCGATGAAATCAAAAATATAGAAATCTGGTTTGGTAATGAACAGGTATCTCTATCTGAATTTTTTGATGTTGAAGGTGAATCTGCAGACAATGCATCAGAAATCAAAATAATAATCGATGGAGATGTAGACAACACCAAAAGAATAGGACAGGGCATGACTGCTGGTGAAATAGTTATTAAAGGAAACACCAGTATGTATGTTGGTTCCGAGATGGAAGGCGGTAAAATTACCGTTGAAGGAGACGCAGGTCCATGGGCTGGAAGAGATATGAAAGGCGGAGAACTCACCATAATGGGTGATGCTGGAGATTATATAGGTTCTTCTTACCGTGGTGACTGGAGAGGAATGAGCGGAGGAGTACTTACAGTTTACGGTAATGCCGGAAACGAAATAGCAGAATACATGCTTGGAGGAAAGCTCGTAGTCAAAGGAAATGTCAGAATCATGCCTGGAGTACATATGAACGGAGGAACTCTAATTATAGGAGGCGACGTCATAGCCAGAACCGGTGGAGAGATGAAAGGGGGAACTATTGTAGTCAAAGGAATAATTGATGAGTTCTTACCAGGATTTGAATTTCTCGGAGTTGAAAAGGACATAGAAATCGATGGAGAATTATTAGAAGGTAATTACTTCAAATTTAAAGGAGATAATGCAACTAAGGGAGCAGGTGGAATTATATATGCTGCAACTAAAGGAAATGCACATATAGCTCCCTAAGATTACCTGATAAAGGAGGAATAGTTGTGGAACTAGTTAAAAATGTTGTGTGTCCATTTTGCGGAACATTATGCGATGATATCGTCTGTAAAGTCGAAAATAACGAAATAGTCGGTACCATAAATGCATGTAGAATCGGACACTCTAAATTTGTGCACACTGAAGGTGCAATGAGATGGAAAAAGCCAATGATAAGGCAGGGCGACGAATTTGTTGAAACAACATATGATGATGCAATAGAAAAAGCTGCTCATGTACTTGCAGATGCAAAAAGACCATTAATGTACGGATGGAGCTGTACAGACTGTGATGCACAGGCAGTAGGTGTAGAACTTGCTGAAGAAACCGGTGCTGTAATTGATAACACAGCATCTGTATGCCACGGACCATCAGTACTTGCTCTCCAAGACGTTGGATACCCAATATGTACTTTTGGGGAAGTTAAAAACCGTGCAGATGTAGTTGTATACTGGGGATGTAACCCAATGCACGCACACCCAAGACACCTTTCAAGAAACGTCTTTTCAAGAGGTTTCTTCAGGGAAAGGGGAAGAGCAGATAGAACATTAGTAGTAGTAGATCCAAGAAAGTCAGATTCATCAAAATTAGCTGATGTGCATCTACAGTTAGATTTCGACAAAGATTACGAGCTTTTGGATGCTATAAGGACTGTTGTAAGGGGTAAAGATATCCTCTACGATGAAGTAGCAGGCATTCCAAGAGAACAGATATATGAGGTAGCAGAAGTTCTTAAAAACGCTCAGTTCGGTATCCTTTTCTTCGGAATGGGTATAACCCACAGCCGTGGAAAACACAGGAACATTGATACAGCTATATGTTTAGTTCAGGAATTAAATGACTACTCAAAATGGACTCTAATTCCAATGAGAGGTCACTACAACGTAACTGGATTCAATCAGGTATGTACATGGGAAAGTGGATACCCATACTGTGTTGATTTCTCAACAGGAGAACCAAGATACAACCCTGGTGAAACAGGGGCAAATGACCTGCTCCAAAACAAGGAAGCCGACGCAATGATGGTAATTGCATCAGACCCTGGTGCTCATTTCCCTCAAAATGCGATTATGAGAATGGCTGAGATTCCTGTTATTGCAATTGAACCTCACAGAACTCCAACCACTGAAATGGCCGATGTTATAATTCCACCAGCCATTGTAGGTATGGAAGCTGAGGGAACTGCATATAGGATGGAAGGTGTGCCTATACGAATGAGAAAAGTAGTAGATTCAGACCTTTTAACCGATAAACAGATTCTTGAAAGAATTAGAGATAGAGTCAAAGAATTACAGGCATCTAAATAGGTTTTAGATGAATTTAAGCCCTTAGGGCCGTATGAAACCATAGGTCTCCAAAATCTTTGATTTTGTTGGCATAAAAAATCGGAGATTTTTTAAGATTTTGACAGTGTTTAAGGGCTTAAAACTTTTATTTTTTTAATAAAACTAATTTTAAATGGACTTAGATGCTATTTATTTTTCTTTGTTAGAGACAATTTAGTTACGTTTAATAGCATTCATTTTTTCATCAACAAAAAGAATACATTTCCCATTTACAGGACATGGCTTAACCGACTTATTTTCATCATTAAATACTATACCTTCAGTTACCAATTGGCCATCAAGAGTATATACTGCATCAATGCCTGCTTCTATCAATTTTTCCACAGGTTGAGGGCCTAATAAATCTCTGATATGTCCGATTTGTAGAAATCTACCATCATTTCCAGCGAAAGCAAGTCCAAGTCCAGCCATAGATCCTATAACTCCATCTTCTGTTCCTCCAAGGCCTTCAAGGCGGATATTTAGATTTTTAGCAAGGGTTCTTGCTTTTTCCTGGGTTAAAACTGTATCTTTAGCATCTTTAGCATATGCAATGAGGGAAGGTAAAATCTGGCTTTCGTGTGCTACTGAAAGTCCTGGATCACTTCCTTCAATAAAATCATCGTAAATTTCTTTTTTAGCAATCTCAAAAATTGTATCTGTCTGCTCTTTATCATCACTTTCTATATGAATAACTCCACAGCTATTATGTGATGTGTAGGGAATATCTGGATGCACATAAAGCTGGTGCCTTGTAACTCCTAGCACAGGATACTTTTTAGATAGTTTTGCTGCAATTGCACGGGCAAGCCGCCCGGTTCCTCGTGATTTTAAGTTATCAGTGTCATCAACGCATGCATAAATCATTTTCTCACCTATGTATTTTGAACCATTATAAGTTTACCAGTTTTTGGATCTTTATAGACTGTTCCCATCTCTGAATAACCTTCTCCTGAACCAGAAGAGGTGGTGGGAGTTTCGTTAATTTCTTTACCCATTTGAATTTCTGCAACCTGTTTCATGGCCTGCATTGTTTCCTTTTTTTCTTCAGTTGTCATATCAGCGAATACCACGCTTTGCATGTTCCATGATAAAACAAGGAAAATAAGAAAGCCCACGGAGAGTACAAGCATTGCATCGACCAGGTTTGCAGAACCAGCCATAGGATCTTCTTCTTCACTGTTAAATAACCTGCGTTTAGATTTTCGGAGCATTTTTCATCACCTCAAGCACAGATTCCATTAATGTTTCCAAATTGGAGAGATCTTCTTCATACCATCTTCTTCTAATCTTTGAAATAACATATGCAATTCCTCCAGCAGCTAATCCAACAACTGTTGTGTCAAATGCAATTATTATTGCATTAGCAAGCCCCTGTATGTCACCGCCACCTAAAGCAGCTAACCCAGGCCCCATGGGAATTAAAGTACCCATAAGACCTAATGTAGGACCTAACCTTGTCACTATATCGGTTTTTTCTAATTTTTTTGCCACTTTAATTTCTTCGTTTTCAATTAATTTTTTTGCCAGTGCTTCTCTGGATTCTATTCCTATTTTGGAGCTGTTTGTTAGATCTATGATGCTATTTTTATGACTTCTTGATATATCACTGGCTTCTACCACCTGAGCTATTCGCTCGGGGGTTCCTGGATTTGATATGGATAAGACCATACCTTCAATTTGCTTAACATTAATTCTATTTCTGTGGTAGTATTCGTATATGAGGCTGCCTAAAGTTATTACAGCATATACCATAAAGAGTAAAAGACCTATTATCACTGGAATTAATAGATTCTGGGAAATAGCATGTAATATGTTACCTAACATTTCATTAATTAGTTGAGTTGCCATTGTATCACCATTAAGATATTAAAACTATCCAATATAATCCACAAATGGATTAAATTTATTTGCATAATATCTTCAATTTAATTTAGTTAGCACATAACACTTGACTTTTAATTAGTATTATAAAATGATTAGCTGTATAAACTGATTTTTAATTATAATTAATGCATATAAATACATATCGATTAACTAAAAAGAAAATTAAAAACAAAAGAATAAGCACATGGAGTTTAAATAATCTAAAAAAATAAAAAGAGTTTATTCCCTAACTCCTTTTAGATAACCAAGCAAAATAAGAGTCACGATCGCTAATGCAGCTAAAAGGCTGTATATGGTATTTGGGGAAGTCGAATTATTTTGGTTGCTGGTTGAATTGAGGATTTCATAGGATTTTCCATTTCCTCCTCCTCCACCTGTTTTTAAATTCTGTAAGGTGTTGGATCCGCTATCTCCAGTGTTTAGTTTTGTACTATTTAATTTGCCTTTTAATAAATTAAAAAGATTGTTTCCATTACCTGTTCCGTTACCAACACCAGTTCCATTGCCGCTACCTGTCCCATTTCCTGTACCATTCCCGGTTCCATTTCCAGTACCGCCCCCATTTCCATTATTTGTATCATGATTAGTGCTGCTAATAGCCGCAATATGGGCTCTTGCAGGGGCTATTGTGCCTGCTATGTTTATACCACTTCTTCCTCTTATCACTGATGTGAATTTTGCTGTTGCTGTTAAGTTTTTACCTGCAGCTTCAGGAGACACTTCAGTAGTTATAATTAAAACTTTCATAAGGCCTCTTTCATCATGCCGCATGTTGTTTACGTCCCATATGCCTGTATCAGGATTATAATCTTGCCTTGTTCTATCGGGTACTATGTGAGATCTATATTTCAATCCACCGGGTATTGGAGCATAGACTATTACTGAACTCCAATCGACTAAATCATCATTTTTTGCGGTTACTGTTATAATAACTTTATCTCCTACATTTGCTTTTGGCGGGCTAACTTCAATAGTTATATCAGCAAAGGCAATGTTCATTGTTGAGAATATTAAAACAAATATAATTGCTAACGGGATAATAGATTTTAAAATTTTCATTTTTTATTCACATATTAATTTTTTAATCGATGCTCTAAAAACTCAAAGCTAGTACTATTTTTACTATTCTCAACTTACATATATAAGCATATCGAATGTGTTTTTAATTTATTAAATTTGTATTTTTAAGTCAAAAAAAGGAAAAAAGAAGAAAAAAAATGTTTTAAGATATTTTAATTTTTGTCGCGCTTGCTTTAGCGTTATTGTGTTCGTTGGATTCTCGTATAATTCCTGTTGAATCAGCTACAGCAATAATATAATAATTACCGCTTGCAATATTGGATGGAATATTACAGTTTGCTGTTGCAGTGGTTGTTGACCAGCCATTCAAACCATTCACAGTAGCATGACCAATATACACATCATTACTACTCTTAATTGCATCAGTAGATAAATAGTAGGACACGTAGAATGTATCTGTTGTGATTGAACCACTATTTTTTACTGTGCTGCTTACTGAGTATCCTGTTGCACCTCTTGCAGTGTTTCCAGGTGTTGTTACTGTTTGAACGTTTAATTCAGGTCTCCATATAAAGATACTACTTGGGCTGGTTTTAGCATTGTTTGCTTCGTTGGATTCTTGTATGATTCCTGTGGAATCGGCGACTGCGATGATGTAGTAGTTTCCCTGTGCAATATCCTTAGGTATTGTGCATTTTGCTGTGGCGGTGATTGTTGACCAGCCGTTTAAACCATTTACTGTAGCATGTCCAATATATCGGTCATTACTACTCTTAGTGGTATCTGTTGAGAGGTAGTAGGATACGTAGAATGTATCTGTGGTGATTGACCCACCGTTTTTGATTGTGCTGCTTACTGTATAGTTTGTTATTCCAGTTGCAGTGTTTCCAGGTGTTGTTACTGTTTGAACGTTTAATTCAGGTCTCCACACGAAAATCCTGCTGCTACTAGCTTTAACATTGTTTGCTTCGTTGGATTCTTGTATAATTCCTGTGGAATCGGCGACTGCGATGATGTAGTAGTTTCCCTGTGCAATATCCTTAGGTATTGTGCATTTTGCTGTGGCGGTGATTGTTGACCAGCCATTTAAACCATTAACAGTAGCATGTCCTATATATCGGTCGTTATTGCTCTTGTACTGGTCAGTTGACAGGTAGTAGGATACGTAGAATGTATCTGAAGTGATTGAACCATCATTTTTAACAGTACTGCTTACTGTATAGTTTGTTATTCCAGTTGCAGTGTTTCCAGGTGTTGTTACTGTTTGAACGTTTAATTCAGGTCTCCACACGAAAATCCTGCTGCTACTAGCTTTAACATTGTTTGCTTCGTTGGATTCTTGTATAATTCCTGTGGAATCGGCGACTGCGATGATGTAGTAGTTTCCCTGTGCAATATCCTTAGGTATGTTGGAATTTATCTGTGCATTAACTGATGATCCTCCATTTAAACCATTTACTGTTGCATGCCCAATATAACGGTCATTACTGCTCTTATATGGGTCAGTTGAGAGGTAGTAGGATACGTAGAATGTTTTTGTAATGGTTCCGCCATTATTTTTAATTTTACTGCTAACCAGATAGTTTGTAATGCCAGTAGCAGTGTTACCGCTTGTAGTGACTGTTTCAGTCCTTAAATCAACTGGAATAATCATATAAATTTCACTGTAAATTTTAGAAGGATTACCCACAGCATCCACAGCGTAGAATTTAAGTGTGGTTGTGGTGCTTATTGAAATTGGGCCCGTATATTTCTTTCTTGTGCTGCTTGTTTGTGGGTTGCTGCCATCTGTGGTGTAATAAGTTGTTGTTGGGTTTATATCTGTTGCAGTTAAAGTAACAGTCTGAATATCGCTATAAACACCTCCGAACGGATTAACAGCTACTGTGGGTGCTGTTGTATCTGTTATGGAATATGTTTCAGTTTTAACAGAACTCCAGTTAGTTGCAGAGTCTACTGCAGCAAAATTGATCGTAGTTGATTTGTTTACAGCAATTGGTCCACTGTATTTGATTTTGGTGCTGCTTGTCCGTGGATCGCTGCCGTCTGTAGTGTAGTATATGGTTGTTCCACTGGTTGATGTGATATTTACAGTTTGTACCAGTTCGTAGCTGCCTCCACGTGGGGTGGCGTTAATGGTGAATGGTACGAGATTTGCATATCTTAGTCCTGAGTTTGCAGTTGCATAGCTTATGCTTGGTATTCCTGATTGACTCATGGTAAAGGATATCCGCTGTGCCGCTCCATAGACTGTGTCAATGTAGGTAATAATCCACTTTGAACCTTCTTTGTAAGCGTATTTTAGGTTTCCACTGATAAAATCTTGATAGACTATTCTAGGATTGCCTGATGAGTCTAATAGTATTTTACTTGCTACAGATTTTAAACTATCAACAGTTTCTATAACCCATTGAGTATCTTTCCAGTATGCATATTTTAAGGAGCCATTATATTCATTATAACTGATATGGGGGTCACCTGAAGAATCTGTTGCAATGGAGTTCCACAATCCTACATCACCTGATTCATCCACTGTTGAAATCTGCCATGTTCCTGCAGGTGATCTTTTAACATATTTTAAGATACCTGTATATGTGGAGGTGTTGAATTCGTAGTAGCTGATTCTGGGCTGTCCATTAGAATTCAGTGCAAGGGAGTTGTAGTGTCCGTTGACTACACCTGTAGCATATTCTGAAAACCAGTTTGTGCCGTTATAATACATGTATTTGATCCTTTCATCTGTGTTTTCATAATAGCTGATTCTAGGCAAATCATTATACAATAATAGATTAATATGTGAAACGTCTGTATTATTAGCTATGGCAAAATGATGCCATCCTGTGCTGTCTTTGTAAGCATACCATAATCTATCGGGGGTGCTTTGGTAGTATGCGATGTGGGGTTTGCCTGATGAGTCTAATGCCAGTGAAACCCAACGACCAGAACCTGAAATGTGCGATAAGAGGGTTTCTATGTGCCATCCTGTACTGTCTTTGTAGGCATATTTAAGGTCAGGATAGTCAGTTGCAGAGTTTTCTTTTTGATAATATGCTATGTGCGGATTGCCTGATGAGTCTATGGCAACAGAATTATACTCTATATTAGTATCTATTTGTGTGCTGTTCCAGGTTCCACTTGCTCCTGGTTTATTCAGTACATAAACGTTTGTAAACACATCTGAGATGTGTCCAGCAGCATCGACTGCAATGAATTTTAAAAGTGTGGTTCCTACAGTGTGTATACTTATGGGCCAGGAATAGAGCATACTGTTTATTGTAGGGATAGTGCCGTTTAATGTGTAGTAAATTTTTGGGTTATTGTCTATTTCGTCGGTTGCAGTTAGTTTAACTACCTGATCGCTATTGTATGAGCCGCTTGGCAAGTCTGCTGAAGCTACTGGTGCAGTTATATCAACCATAGCGTATGTTTGATTGTAAACAGGGCTCCAGTTACCTGCAGCATCTTTTGCCGCGAATTTAATTGTTGTAGTTGTGTTTATTGTGAATGCACCGGTGTATTGTATTCGGGTACTGCTTGTTTTTGGATCACTGCCGTCTGTAGTATAATAAATCACTGGATCTGCATCGAGGTTGTCAGTTGCATTTAAAGTTACAGATTTTCTGGTGTTGTATGTACCTCCAACGGGGTCAGCAGCAGCAGCTGGTTTTGTTTTGTCGATTGTATATGTCCTTGTAACTATTTCTGATTCATTTCCAGCGCTATCGACTGCAAAGAACTTCAAAGTAGTGGTTCCTTCACCAGTCAGACTTATTGATCCAGTATATTTTGTACTACTTGTAGTTGGGTTACTGCCGTCTGTAGTGTAGTATATTGTGGGATCAGGGTACAGATTATCAACCGCAGTTAAATTAACAGTTTGGTCAGTACCATATGAACCACCTGGAAGATCTGCTGAAACATCTACAGTATTGACGACTATATTCATGATTTTTTCATCAGTACCATATGCATTGGTTATAGTTAGTTTAACTGTGTAATTACCTGGATTGCTATAAGTGTAAGTTGGATTTTCTTCTGTACTATCTACATTACCGTCATTATCGAAGTCCCATGCGTATGTGAAAGGTCGATTTCCAGCTGAATTATCAGTAAACTGAACAGTTAGAGGAGCTACGCCCTTAACAGGGTTAGCAGAGAAATCTGCAGTAGGTGCTGCAGCCTTACCAGTAACGTAGTATCCGGAATCTGTCACACGGTTGGTCCATCGAACGCCTTCACCCTGTTTTGAGTCCTGGCAATATGCATATGCATTAAATGCAGCCATAGAACCTTCTGGAAGGTTGTAGAATTCATAATCAATTCTAATCATTCCATTATCAATTAAGGTATTGTAATAACTTGTACTGGTTCCAATTAGGCCTGCATACAGATCAACAAACATAATACTGAATGTGTTTGTTGTATCATCCATGTTTTGACCTGCAAATATAGGATAATTTGAGGCAGGGCATGGCTTCCAGATCTGTGGACCATAGATAAAATCAGACTTGTAAAAAGTCTCATTTATAGACCCTATAACATAAATGAGATTAGCCTGATCTGGTTTGAGGTCATAGGTGACAGGAATCCATTGATATCCACTTGCAGTTAAACGAACCCAGAAATTATCTGGAATAGTACCATTAATTGCAATCATCAATATTCCATTATCATTCCAACCACGACCACCAGTATCACTAAAATACAATGTACCTGACTGTGCATTGGTAAATGTCACGTTCCCAATGGAGTTACTAGTATTTGTGGTTATGTGCATGGCGTTCTGTCCCTGTGTTGCACTTTGACTTGAAGAATTAAAGAAATTATAATCATTAACGCCTGAAGTAGTTGTGGAATTGAATCTGGCACCTTCATCATTTGCCACTGTTAAATTTGAATCGGCATGTGACGGTATAACCGTCTGATCAGCTGCCACGCTTCCACTCGAAATAAGTATAATAGCACAGATAAGTGCTATGAATAGTATATATTTTTTCAAATTGTATCAACCTCCGATTATTTAATTTTTTCCGACATGTCTAAATCTACATTTCAGTATACATAAAGTTTATTTTTTTGACTTGAATTTCAACATACGGAATAGTTGATTTTGTATTATCGAATTAACTGCATTATGTAGATTAAAAAGAGATAATTTGAATCTTGATAAAAGTGAGAAGTATTAATGTAAATGCTTCCAAAAAGATATTTAAAGAATAGGAATCGAAATTAGAAACAGTAATTTTGATATAAAATTAAATTGAGCTTTCAAACAAAGTAGAAAGTCTTATGACAGAAAAGTAAAAGCAAAACCAGAAATAAAAATTGAAGTTGCATTCTGTGAAATTGTTAAAAGTCCAGAATATGAAAGCGGTTATTCCCTCAGATTTCCTGTTATCAAAAGAATAAAAGATGATAGATGTCTTGATGATATTGATATATACTGAAATAGTACAATCTGATATAAATTAGTTCATTAGTGTATTTACATCTATTACAAATGCAAAAACAACGATAAACATTATTATGTCCATATTTCTGATCTTTTCCTTTTTATTGGAATCATATATGAAAAAAAAGCAATTATTATTTAAAATAATCATGACACTTAAAGCAATAAATAACTGATTATTTTTGTAATTTACCTTTTAACAATGAAATAAACTTTAATAATCTTATTAATTAGGATATAGCTGGTTAATTTCAAAAATTTAAATAAAAAAAGAAAAGAAAAAAAATTGTTTATTTCCCTCTACCTAAGACTAATCCACTACCTAAAAGCAGTAAAGACATTGCTAAACCTGCTAAAGGCATACCTGTCTTTTGCATTGGTACTGTACTAGTTTCAGTTGCTGCATTTACAGTAGCTGGTACTGAAACTGCGTTAACCAGTAGGGAATCAATGTTTCCTTCTGATCCAATGTCGTTACCAGAGACAGTGACTGTAGGGTTTATGTTAAAACTTCCAGCACTTAATACGTTTAGATCGAGCCATAAGTATGGGTCTCCTACTGCAACATCTCCTAGAGTCCAGGTTAATGTTCTGGTGGTTTCATTGTAAGTCCATGTTCCCTGATCTACGTTTGCACCAGCAAATTCTAATCCTTCAGGAATTACATAGGTAAAGACAACATCTTTAGCTATTCCCGGCCCTTTATTTCCCAGTTTGAAGGTGTATGTTACTTTATCACCAACTTGAGGGTTAGCTTTAGAAGGTGTTATTTGTACATATACTCCAGATTTGATGGTGTAAGTCTCAGATTGCACAGGAGATGCATTACCGGCTGTATCAACAGCAAAGAACTTCAAAGTAGTGGTACCATTTATACTGATAGGACCAGTATATTGAGTACTGCTTGTTGTTGGTGTGCTGCCATCTGTAGTGTAGTATATGGTGGCTGGTTCGTCAGTTGTTAGGGTTACATTTTGAACGTCGTCAAAATTACCGCCTACAGGATTAACAGTTACTGTTGGAGCTATGGTGTCTAAAACAGTGATATAACCTGTTTTTGTCATGGTATCGCTGCCTGCAAGGTTGCTTGCTGTTAATTTTACTGTGTAAACACCAGGTGTAGTGTAGGTGTGTGTTGGGTTTTGTTCTGTTGATGTTGTGCCGTCTCCAAAGTCCCATAACCATGATGTTGGGTAATTTTCGGATGTATCTGTGAATTTTACTGTTAATGAGTCTGAACCAGATGTGTTATCCGCAGTGAAATCAGCAACAGGAGTTACTGGAGTATAATTAACTGTAACTACACAAGGATTCATATTATTTATGATTGGGTTACACCAGTTAATTCCTGTACCTTGGAATGATGCACCAGTCCATGCGTAAGCGTTGAATGAAGCTGTTGTGTACATGTTGTTTAAAGTGTATTCAACCTTAACAGCACCATTGTCTATCAAGTTAGCAACTCTACGAGGGTCTAAGTTACCAAGGTACAGGTCTATGAACATCAAGTATTCGGCAGTTGAGTTGTCATTGGTATTTTGGCCGTAGTAAAGTGGCTGCCATCCACTAGGAGCGGGTCTTGTTGTCTGTGGGCCGTAAAGGAAGTCAGACTTTGTGAAAGTTTCGTTCACAGCTCCTACAACGTGCTGAGGGTTTGTTGGTAGTGGTGGTTGAACTGCACCAAAGGTCGAAATTACCCAGGTGTACCCACTTGAAACTATAGTCAAATTAAAATTATCTTCTATAGGTCCCTTCACTGATAGTAGAAGTATGATGTTATCATTGAGCCCACGACCTCCAGTGGTAGTGATATAGAATACACCAGATTGAGAACCACTGGTAGTGTTGTTCACGATTATTTGACCATACATTGCGCTTGTATCGCTACTGTTACATATATGGAGCTGGTTAAGCCCTCCACCTTCAGCCTTGATGTAATATGTACCGTTTGTACCGTTTGGATTGTATCCTTGCTGAATCGGGTCATTTAAATAATAATCATAATCCACATTATACTTGACTCCATTATCATTGGATACATTAATATAGACATGGTTGTATTGTGGAATAATAGTTGTATTCAGCGTATCGTTATCCGCAGCTGCTACGCTTCCACATAAACTCAGTATTATAGCACCAATTAGCGTCATGAATATTATACTTTTTTTCATATTATCACCTCCGATTATTTTTTTATAATATTTTAGGTTGACAAGTCAAGATTTGCATATCAATATATTTAAACCTTCAGAAGATATTAAAAAATTACCTGAATTTATGTTGCAATAAAAAGATATTTTGAGCTTTATTTACAATTTTAATGTAATTTAATTCAAATAACATTAATCATGACTATTAAATTATCCAGTTCATATTAAAAAAGTGTCGAGTTAGATAAAAATACAGTTTAATGTTCAAATAAGAAAAATAAAAAAAAGAGAAACCCTCAAACACATTGTGTTTGGGGCATGGAAAAATTTTTAATTTTTCCGGTTGTGAAACGGAGTTTCACAAACATTGAAAATCAAAGCCAACAAACACTTCGTGTTCGCGGCGTCAAAATCTTGATTTTGACAGATTTTCAAGTGAAAAATTGTTTATTTTTTCCTACCTAAGACTAGTCCGCCACTAACCATTAACAAAGCCATAGCTAAGCCTGCAATTGGTATACCAGTATTTTGCATTGGTACTGTACTAGCTTCAGTTGCTGCATTAACTGTATTTTCATTATCAGTTGTGTTTGTTGATGCAAGGATATTAACCAGTAAAGAACCGATATTACCCTCTAAATTTGGATTGTAACCATCTACAGAGACTGTAGGTTGTATGTTAAAGCTTCCAGAACTTAAAATGTTTAGATCGAGCCATAAGTATGGATCTCCTACTACAACATCTCCTAGTGTCCAGGTTAAAGTTCTGGTGGTTTCATTGTAACTCCAAGTACCTTGGTCAACGTTTGCACCAGCGAACTCAACACCATCTGGGATCACGTAAGTAAATACGACATCTTTTGCTATTCCTGGTCCTTTGTTACCTAGTTTGAATGTGTATGTTACCTTGTCACCTATTTGTGGGTTAGGGTTGGATGATGTAATGTTTACATACACTTCAGATTTGATGTTGTATGTTTCAGACTGTACTGGAGATGCATTACCGGCTGTATCTACTGCAAAGAATTTTAATGTTGTAGTGTCAGTTATACTGATAGGACCAGTATATTGAGTACTGCTTGTTGTTGGTGTGCTGCCATCTGTAGTGTAGTATATGGTGGCTGGTTCGTCAGTTGTTAGGGTTACATTTTGAACGTCGTCAAAATTACCGCCTACAGGATTAACAGTTACTGTTGGAGCTATGGTGTCTAAAACAGTGATATAACCTGTTTTTGTCATGGTATCGCTGCCTGCAAGGTTGCTTGCTGTTAATTTTACTGTGTAAACACCAGGTGTAGTGTAGGTGTGTGTTGGGTTTTGTTCTGTTGATGTTGTGCCGTCTCCAAAGTCCCATAACCATGATGTTGGGTAATTTGCAGATGTATCTGTGAATTGAACAGTCAATGAATCTGAACCACTTGTATTAGCAGCGGCAAAGTCTGCAACGGGAGTTATTGGAGTATAATTAACGGAATATCCACTTGATCCTGAATCCTGAACCCTGTTTGTCCAGCTTATTCCTTGACCCTGATTTGCTGCACCTGCCCATCCATATATATTGAATGCTGCAGTTGTGGTTAGGCCTGTGATAGCGTATTCAACTTTCACTGCACCATTATCTATCAGATTTGGGAAATTAGTTCCTTTCAGTGTTCCAAGGTATAGATCTACAAACATCAAGTATGATGAGGTTGAAGAATCGCTGGTATTTTGGCCGTAGTAAAGTGGTAATGACCATGTTCCAAGGGCTCCTGGACCTGGTTTATACACGGTTGCACCGTACTGGAAGTCAGATTTTGTAAAAGTTTCATTTACACCAGTGGTGTATGTGTAATTGGTAGGAGTTGTTCCTGTTACTGTCCATGTGTATCCACTTGATGTGATCTTTATGGAGAAATTATCAGAAATTGGCCCTGCTACTGATATCAAAAGAATCATATCATCAGTGTATCCACGTCCTCCAGTATTGGTTATATAAAATACACCAGATGAAGAAGTACTTGTGGCGTTAATCACACTTACCTGACCATATGCACTAATTATATTTGAGTCATTTGTAATATGAAGCTCATTCATTCCTCCACCGTCTGCCTTAATGTAATAGGTGTTATTTGGACCACTGTAGACTGAACCATCTTTGTCATATTTAACACCATTATCATTGGAAACATTGATAAAGACGTGCCTGTTATTTGTTAGATTGGTTGTGTTCATACTGCTATCGACAGTAGCTGCTACACTTCCACATAAACCTATTACCATGATACCAACAAGTGTCATAAATATTATACTTTTTTTCACTTTTTCACCTCCTTTTAACTTGTTATATAATATTTTAAGTCGACAAGTCAAGATTTACATTTCTATATATTTAAACTTTCATAGATATTGTAGAAATAGCAGGAGGTATATTATTACTAAATGTTGTTTTATGCATTATTTTAAAATAAAATGTCATTTATTCATGATAATAAAAAATATAAGACCGTTTCATTATTTAATTCATGCAAGAAAAACATCGAGTTATATATGAATGTAATTTATGATCATTTTAAAAATAAAAAAAAGAAAAAAATTGGGGATTTTTTTTAGGTTATGTAAATTCTGGTTGCGCTAGCCCTATTATTATTTGACTCAGAGGATTCTGGTATTATTCCTGTAGAATCAGCTACAGCGATGATGTAATAGTATCCTCGCGCTATATTTGCTGGAATATTACATTTAGCCTCGGTTGTGATTGTTGACCAGCCATTTAAACCATTCACAGTAGCATGTCCAATATACACATCATTACTGCTCTTAGTAACATCTGTAGACAGGTAGTAAGAGACATAGAATGTATTTGATGTAATGGATCCATTATTTTCCACTACGCTGCTGACTGTGTATCCTGTTTTTCCCTTTACTGTGTTTCCACTTGTACTAACAGTTTTAACCTTTAAATCAGGTCTCCATACGAAAATTTTGCTGCTACTGGTTTTAATGTTGTTTGCTTCGTTGGATTCTTGTATAATTCCTGTTGAATCGGCGACTGCTATGATGTAGTAGTTTCCCTGGGCAATGTCTTTGGGTATTGTGCATTTGGCTGTTGCAGTGGTTGTTGACCAACCATTCAAACCATTAACAGTAGCATGACCAATATAACGGTCATTACTACTCTTAATTGCATCAGTAGATAAGTAATAAGACACGTAGAATGTATCTGAAGTGATTGACCCACCGTTTTTGATTGTGCTGCTTACTGTATAGTTTGTTATACCAGTTGCAGTGTTACCGCTCGGAGTAACTGTTTGAACGTTTAATTCAGGTCTCCATATAAAGATTCTACTTGTACTGGTTTTAATGTTGTTTGCTTCATTTGGTTCTTGTATAATTCCTGTGGAATCAGCTACTGCTATGATGTAATAGTATCCCTGGGTAATATCCTTAGGTATTGAACCTAATATTGCAGCATTGATTGATGAACCACTGGCTAAACCGTTTACTGTAGCATGTCCAATGTATCGATCGTTACTGCTCTTATACTGGTCGGTTGACAGGTAGTAGGATACGTAGAATGTTTTTGTAATGGTTCCACCGTAATTTTTAACTGTACTGCTTACAGGATAGTTTGTTATTCCAGTTGCAGTATTGCCGTTTGTAGTGACTGTTTCAGTCCTTAAATCCGCAGGAGCAAGGTTTATTGTGTATGTTTTAGTGTACACTGGTGAAGGATTACCTGCAGCGTCGACTGCGTAGAATTTAAGTGTGGTTGTAGTGCTTATTGAAATTGGGCCCGTATATTTCTTTCGGGTGCTGCTTGTTTGTGGATTGCTGCCATCTGTAGTATAATAAGTTGTTGTTGGGTTTATATCCGTTGTAGTTAAAGTTACAGCCTGAATATCGCTATAAGTACCTCCGACTGGATTAACAGTCGCTGTTGGCATTGTTTTGTCAATTGTGTAAATTCTTTCAATTACATTTGAAATATTTCCAGTAAAGTCAACAGCAATGAATTTTAAAGTAGTATTTCCTTCATTATTAATGCTTATTGGTCCTGTGTAAAGTGTGCTGCTTGTTGTTGGAGTACTACCGTCTAGTGTGTAGTATATTGTTGGATTAGAATCCAGATTGTCAGTTGCAGTTAAGTTAACTGTTAAGTCAGTATTGTAAAAACCACTTGCCACGTCTGCTGAAGGTACTGGTGCAACATTGTCCACAGTAACATATTTTACTTCATCATCACTACCAGCTGCATTGGTTACTGTTAATTTAACAGTGTAAGTGCCATTGCTACTGTAAGTGAACGTTGGATTTTGTTCTGTACTGTCTATTGTTCCATCATTGTCGAAATCCCACGCCCATGTTGCAGCGTAAGATGATGTATCGTTGAATTGGACGGTTAGAGTTCCATTATCTGTAGGTGTAACTGTGAAGTTTGCAACAGGAACTTGATCCTTGAAAGCGTACAAGTTTTTATCCATACTTCCTATGTAGAGTGTACCATCCGCACCAATTGATGGTGAGCCATAAATGTAGTTACCAGTGGTATATGTCCATTTTAAAGTTCCATCAGGATTTAATGCATAAACCTTTTTATTATAGCATCCAAAGTAGATGGTTCCATCTGCTCCAATTACTGCTGAACCATATATAGTACTTTCTGTAGCATAACTCCATTTAAGAGTTCCATCAGGATTTAAGGCATAGAAATTACCGTTGGTGTTTCCTACATAGATGGTCCCATCTGTCCCAATTGCTGGATATGCATAATATATACCGCCTCCAGCAGTGTAATTCCATTTCAATGTTCCATCAGGATTTAAGGCATAGAAATTACCGTTGGTGTTTCCTACATAGATGGTCCCATCTGTCCCAATTGCTGGTGAACCCTGTATACTGCCTCCTGTAGCATAACTCCATTTAAGAGTTCCGTAAGGGTATAAAGCATAGAGTTTACTGTTATCTCCTATATAGATGGTTCCATCGGCACCAACAACAGGAGAAGAATAAAATAGGGTTCCGGAGGTAAATGTCCATTTCAGTGTTCCATTAGGGTTTAATGCATAGACTCGATTATTATCAGCACCAAAATAGATGGTTCCATCCATTCCAATTGCTGGTGAATCATATATTCTACCTCCTGCAGTGTAAATCCATTTTTCTGTTCCATTAGGATATAAAGCATAAAATTTTCTGTTAAAGCTTCCGAAATAGATGGTACCGTCTTTTCCAATTAATGCTGAACCATATATTCTGGTTCCTGTACTGTAACTCCATTTTAATGTTCCATCAGGATTTATAGCATAGAGTTTACCGTCATAGCTTCCAATATAGATAGTACCGTCAGCTGCAATAGTAGGGCATGCGTAATATATGCTATTACCAGTTGAAAAGATCCATTTAGTAGCATTTACTTGTGGGCCCACATAATCTGACTGCCCTGTATTGTTAGTATTACCACCTAATTTAGGCCAATCTGAATTTTCAAGTCCTTTATTTCCTATAGCATAGCCCTGGACAAATAATGAGCTCCAGTATCCTTCAGGGTTAACCGCAGCAAACATAAGTGTTAAGGGTTCAATAAGGGTTAAAGCTCCTGTGTATTGAACTCTTGTACTGCTTGACCGCGGATCTGTAGTATCAAGAGTATAATAAATTGTCGCTGCCGGGTCACTTGCTATTAGTGCTGTTGCTTGTGTACTGTTATAGGTTCCACTAGGGAGGCTTGAAATAACAGTTAACGGAGCTATATCGGCAATTCTAACATAGTTGTTCTGCGTTATAGTACTATTGAAAACTCCATTAGATGCGGTTAAGGTTACGGTGTAGTTTCCTGGTGTTGTGTAGGTGTGTGTTGGGTTTTGTTCTGTGCTGTTGGTTCCATCACCAAAATCCCAATACCAAGATATTGGAGTGAATATTGCTGTGGTATCCTTAAAGTGTACAGTTAATGGTGCCCAACCAGATGGAGGATAAGTATCTGTTGTAGTGAAATTTGCGGTTCCTATAATATAGTTTTGGGTATATAATGAACTCCAGCACCCATCAGGGTTAACTGCAGCATACATAAGTATTGTGTTTGTGTTAATGTCTACAGGCCCTGTGTATTGGACTCTTGTACTGCTTGACCGCGGATCTGTATTATCAAGAGTGTAGTAAATTGTTGCGGTTGAATCATCTGCATTTAGTGTAGCAGCTTGTGCAGTGCTGTAGATTCCACCAGGTAGATTTATATCTACGGTTAATGGTGTTGTATTGGCAATTTTAACAAGGTCATTTTGTGTTTTAGTGCTATTTCCAAGTGAATTGGATACTGTAAGGCTTACGGTGTAGTTTCCTGGTGTTGTGTAGGTGTGTGTTGGGTTTTGTTCTGTGCTGTTGGTTCCATCACCAAAATCCCAATACCAAGATGCTGGACAGTAGGATGTATCTTTAAAGTGTACTGTAAATGGTGCCCACCCAGATGGAGGATAAGTATCTGTTGTAGTGAAATTCGCCTCTGGAAAATCATCTTCTATTGCATAGATTCTTTTATCACCGGCTCCGAAGTAGAGGGTTCCGTTAGATCCAATGGCAAGAGGACCATGGGTTGATGAACTAGTCTTATAACTCCATTTCAGTGTTCCATCAGTATTCAATGCAATTACACTACCTCCACTGAGATATATGGTTCCATCTGCCCCGATAGCAGAATACTTTGTACCTCCGCTGGTTGTATAATTCCATTTTAGTGTTCCGTCAGGGTTTAATGCATAGAATTTATCACTTCCAATATATATGGTTCCATCAGCTCCAATAGCAGGAGAACCTAATATTTGAGAGCCAGTAGTATAACTCCATTTCAGTGTTCTATCAGGGCTTATTGCGTAGAATTTATTGTCCCAGCTTCCGATGTATATGGTTCCGTCTGCACCAATAGATGGAGAGCCACCTATTATGCCGCCAGTGGAATATTTCCATTTTAATGTCCCATCAGAATTTAATGCATAGAGATTCTTGTCTTCACATCCAATATATACGGTTCCATCTGATCCTATGGCTGGTGAATCGCGTGGATAGTCACTGGTAGGGTAAGTCCATTTTAGTGTTCCATCTGGATTTAATGCATAGATATTCTTATCTATGCTTGCAAAATATATTGTTCCATCAGTTCCAATAGTAGGAGAAGCGCTTACCGCTTTACTAATTGCGTAAGTCCATTTTAGTGTTCCGTCAGGGTTTAATGCATAGAATTTATCACTTCCAATATATATGGTTCCATCAGCTCCAATAGCAGGAGTGTATATACCGCTTGTAGTGGCGTAACTCCATTTTAGTGTCCCATCAGGTTTTAATGCATAGAGTTTATTGTCACTGCTTCCTACATATATGGTTCCATCTACTCCAATAACAGGAGAACCAACTATCGATTTTCCAGTGGTATAGGTCCATTTGATGTTATTGGTTTGCGGCCCAGTGTAATTTGATTGTCCTGTGTGATTGTTATTTTCTTGAAACGTTGGCCATGGTGTGTCTGCAAGTCCACCATCTCCAATTACATAGTTCTGCAAGTAAAGTGGACTCCAGTTTCCTAATGTGTCTACTGCTGCGTATCGTAGTGTTGTTGTTTTGTCTATGGTAATTGCTCCAGTGTAGGTAATCCTTGTTGTGCTATTCCTGGGGTCTGTGGTGTCGTTGGCATAGTAAACGGTTGCAGTGGTATCGTTACTGGTTAATGCCACGCTTTGTGCAGTGTTATATGTTCCGCCAGTTAAATTGGTAGAAACAGTAGGTTCTGCGCTTACTGCTCCCATTGCTGCAGAAATACAAAAAAGTACAGCGAAAATAAGGAGCATAATCGATATTTTATTATATTTCGTCATTTAAACCTCCTTTTTAATTCTACCAAAAATTCAAAGAATTTTTAGTGTTTACGAAACAAGTTTCGTAGCCGGAAAAATCTTTGATTTTTCCATGTCCCGAAAATCCCTCAAATTCTTCGAATGTGGGGCATCAAAACTTTTGATTTTGAAAGCTTCGATTTTCGAGGGTTTAAAGTAATGGATCATAAAATTAATTAAGGATCCATGATCATGAATTTCCGACAGATATATATATACGTATCGTTTAAAAGAACGGTTTAATGTCAATTTATTACTTATTCTAAAAAATTTAAGAAATCAGTGAAAAAGAAGTATAATTAATCTATTTATACTAATTGCTAAAAAATTAAAAGTAAGGAGAATGATTGTATATCTCCTCCTTTTTTTCCGTGTTTTTAGACTTTTTAGTTTATCCCACTTTATATTTTTTGTCTATTGGAACCAACTTGCAACATTCCATCCAGATGTTGATAATGAATTGTTTCCTATGTTATTCACTGAATTAGTCCATCGAATACCATTCCCCTGACTTGAACTTTGACAGTATCCATAGGTATTAAAAGCAACCAACGAATCCTCTGGGAGATTACTGATTGTGTAGTTAACTTGAAGTGCTCCATTATTGACTACAGTTTGTCCAAGCCAAGTTTGAGAGGATAATGTATTTGACCCGATGATTCCAGCGTAGAGATCGACAAAAATGATGTGGAAAGTGTTATTATTTGAAATATCCTGGGTCACATTCTGGCCTTCGTAGAGAGGATAGTTAGCGATGTAACAGGGCTTCCAGGTTGAATTATAACCATTGTTACCAGTGAAATCAGATATTGTGAATGTTTCACTAATTCCCTGTACATAATTAGTGCTACTGTAGTTAGGGAAAGTTCCTGTTTGCACTGGGGTCCATTGGTATCCAGCAGAATTTATTTGGACTGAGAAATCAGATAAATCTTCTGCAGTTCCGTTGACTGCAATCATCAGTATGCCGTTATCATGCCATCCACGACCACCAGTATTAGTCAGATAGAATGTACCAATGGATGAACCACTTGTTGCAGTATCATTTGTCACATCTCCCATAGCATCACTCGAATCTGAAGATATATGTAGCTCATTCAAACCACCAGTCTGGGTGGGGTTGAAAAAGTTATAAGTGCCATTGGGGATATTGGGCTCTTGATATCGAACACCCTCATCGTTTGCTACAGTCAAATTCACATTCCTATGTGTCTCTATTTGAGAAGCTGCGCTCACAATTCCTGCTGTCAGAGATAAACAGATAACCACAGCAAGAACCAGAGAGAAGCTCGGTTTTTTAAATTTTCCCATATTTTTGTTCCTCCTTTACATGTCGATATGCAATTTAATTACACTCAGTAGGAATACTTTATCTTCCTTATATATAAATTTGACGGTAATTTTTTAACATTTTCGTTAATTAAAGCAATTTAAAAATAAATATATGTAAAAATAGACCTATTACGGCATATGTGATTATAATCGCATGATTACATAAATTATAGAACATAAAAATGATTTAAAATGATTTATATTGGAATATAACTACTTTAATGATTAATATTTAGTATCACATTAATATAAAAACTGCATAACATCTAATATTTTAAAATTTTTATAAAGATGTATTTAACACGCTTAATTAAACTCATAAATTATATTGGGACAGATATGAAAAAGATTGAGAATTATCATAAATCGATCCAAGTTTCAATACGTTTATTAATCCATATCGCATAAAATGAAATATCTCAATTCAAAGGGGAAGAGTTAATGAAAAATCAAAAATCTATAATAATCATTGCAATTGTAATCATAGCTATTATTGCTTTAATTGGAGCATATATGGCATATCAAGGGCCTACTTCCAGTTCAGGAAATCAAATTACAGATATGATAGGAAGAAATGTTGAAATGCCTGCTGAAGTTAATAAAGTTTACTCTCTGAGTTCTTCAACTACAGTGCTGCTTTACATGCTTGCTCCTGATAAAATGGTAGGCTGGGACGCTCAAAGGTCTGAAGAAGAAAATATTTACATGCCTGATAAATATCAGGACCTTCAAGTTTATGGTGGAGGTAAAAGAAATGCAAATTATGAATCAATTATATCTTCAAATCCTGATATTATTTTGATAGGTCATGGAGGTACCATTGAAGATGTTAACAAAATACAGAAAAAATTCGGCCAGATTCCAGCCTTAGATGTGGAAGGAGATAATAATTTAACCGATATTCTGCCGGCAATTGATTTCATGGGTACTGTTTTAAAAGAGCCTGAAAAGGCACAGGAATTAAAAGATTTCTATAACAAAGCTTTAAATCAGGTCAACGCTAAAGTGGCAAATATTCCAGAATCTGAAAAAAAGAAAGTCTATTATGCCAAAGATCCAGATGGTTTAAAGACTTTTGCTCCAGGTTCTGCCCATACACAGCTAATTAATATTTGCGGCGGGAATAACGTTGTTGAAGCTCCAGTGACAAAAGGAGGAATGGGAGTTTCCATGGAACTGGTTTTGCAATGGAATCCAGATGTTATAATTACCAGCGATAAGCAGTTCTACAATAGCGTCTATTCAAACCCACAGTGGCAGACAATTAATGCAGTTAAAAATAAAGAGGTTTATCTTGTACCCCAATCGCCTTATAGCTGGTTTGAAGGTCCACCAGGAGCAAATACTATAATAGGCATTCCCTGGACAGCTAAAGTATTATATCCTGATCAGTTCAAAGACATAGACTTAAAAGGTCTTACAAAAGAATTCTATTCCAAATTTTACCATTATAACCTCACTGATGAACAGGTTACTGGCATATTAAGCTCATCAGGACTAAAAGAATTCTAAGGTGAATAATTTGTTTAAATCGAAAATCAGGGATAAAATCGCTTCGCATGAAATGTCAATAACAGTATTGATGATCATTCCGCTGATTCTCCTGTTTTTCTTCTCATTTCTTATTGGGAGATATCCAGTATCTCCAAATGAAGTTATAATGGCCATAGCATCTAAATTATTTTTAATAAATTCCACTTTATCTCCTGCAGTTAATACCATTATTTTTGATATAAGATTACCCCGAATACTTGCAGCAATGATGGTTGGTGCCTCTCTATCAGTTGCAGGGGCATCTTTTCAGGGATTGTTCCAGAATCCGCTGGTTTCTCCTGATAAACTTGGTGTTTCGGCTGGTGCAGGATTTGGTGCAGCTCTTGCAATTCTTTTTTCAGCAAGTGTATTCATGATACAATTTTCTGCATTTGTCTGGGGATTAATTGCGGTTGGGTTAACCTACTTTTTAGGAAGGGCTTTTAAAGGCACTTCAATGTTAACTCTGGTTTTATGTGGAATTGCCATTGCATCATTATTTGGAGCGCTACTATCTCTAATTAAATATGTTGCAGATCCTTATGGTCAACTACAGACCATCGTTTTCTGGCTAATGGGTAGTCTGGCTTCAGTAAATAATCTGGATATAATTATAATGGGAATTCCAATTACCATAGGCACAATAATTCTTTTAATGATAAGATGGAGGATAAATGTCCTTTCCATGGGTGAGGAGGAAGCCCAGACGCTTGGAGTGAACACAAAAAGGTTACAGGCAATTATAATTGTCTGCTGTACTATTGTAACTGCCTCAGCTGTTAGTATATGCGGTATTATAGGATGGATTGGACTAGTTATACCTCATGTAGCCAGAATGATTGTTGGGCCGGACCATAAAATTCTTTTACCTGCAAGCATCATTCTTGGAGCATTTTTCCTTCTTTTAATAGATAACGTAGCCAGAACAATTACAACCACTGAAATCCCTCTCGGCATCTTAACGGCCATAATAGGAGCTCCATTCTTCTTATATCTCCTCATGAAAAGTAAGGAGGTGTGGTCATGAGTCATTTAATGGAAATGGTAAATGGAACATTTTCTTACAATTCACTTGATAATATCTTTGAAGATATAAACTTTGAAGTTGAAAAGGGAGATGTTTTCTGTATTTTAGGGGCGAATGGTGCGGGTAAAACCACACTGATTAAATGTTTAAATGGATTGATGAAGCTGAGTTCTGGAAAAGTCCTTTTAAATGGTAAGAATATTTATGGCCTCAACCATTCTCAAATAGCCAGAAATATAGGTTATATACCTCAAATACATAATTCTACTTTTTCATTTACGGTACTGGATGTAGTATTAATGGGAAGAGCTCCTCACCTTGATATATTTTCATCCCCTTCAAAAAAAGATGTTAAAATAGCTGAGAATTCATTAAAAGCACTTAATATTTACTATATGAGGGATAAACCCTACACTGAAATCAGTGGAGGGGAGCAGCAGCTTGTTTTTATTGCAAGGATCTTAACGCAGGAGCCAGACATCTTACTTCTGGATGAACCCACTTCTCATCTTGATTTTGGTAATCAGATAAGGACGCTGAACATCATTGAAAAACTGGCTAAAAACGGCCTTTGTGTGGTTATGTCTTCTCATTTTCCTGATCATGCCTTTATTTCATCAAATAAGGTAGCAATAATGAAGGGAAAAAATTTCATTGATATTGGCACCCCAGAAGAAGTAATAACAGAAGAGAATATGGAAAAAGCCTATGGCATTAGGGTAAAAATTGCAGATATTGATTACAGAAGGGCCTGTATTCCTTTAAAGATAAAATAGGATTAATATATAATGACCAATATTTATGGAATTCAAGGTTTGTTTTTATGAAATTAGGAGATTACAGGTTCAATTTACAGGAGCTTGCAGGAGCTACAGGAGATTATGGAACTCTTCTTCCCTTAGCTATAGGTTATATTGTGGTTTGTGGCCTGGATCCCACAGGATTTCTGATCATGATGGGAATCGCCACCATTATAACAGGTCTGTACTTTAAACTTCCCATGCCCATTGAACCTATGAAGGCACTGGCTGTTTTTGCCATTGCATCAAGCTGGGATCCTTCGTTGATATATGCTTCAGGAATCGCAATGGGAATAGTATGGCTTTTTATTGGGGCTACGGGTTTAATGACCTGGTTTGCAAGAATAACTCCAAAATCTGTAGTTCAGGGTATTCAAGCGTCTCTGGCAATACTACTGGCAATTGAAGCCCTTAAATTCATTCAGGGAGGATGGATACTTGTCATTATAAGTATCATTATAATTTTGGCCTTTAGAAACAACCGGTATGCCCCGGCAGCGATTATACTATTGATAATGGGCATTACCATAATGTTCTTCCAGGGCACGCTTTCTGCAATTGGAGGACCCCAACTAACTCTCCCTCATCCAGTTACTTTTTCTCTAAATCAAATTTGGGAATCTCTTGTTGCAGTTGGACTTGCTCAGATACCTCTAACTGCTACTAATGCTGTAATAGCAACTGCCATTCTTATAAAAGAATATTTCCCTGAAAGGGCAGTTCCAGAAAAGAAAATTGCCTTAAGCATTGGTTTTATGAATATAACACTGCCTTTCTTTGGAGGCATGCCTTTATGTCACGGTGCAGGAGGACTTGCAGGCCAGTATTATTTTGGAGCAAGAACTGGAGGGGCAAATATTATGGAAGGACTTATTTACATTATTTTAGGGCTTTTCTTTGCAGGGTCTATTGTTGTTCTCTTTAAAGGGTTTCCAGGTGCAATAATTGCGGCCATGATGATTATGGTCAGTATTGGATTGTTAAAATTCACTAAAGACCTTAAAATTGAAAGATCTATTATTCCTCTTATTGTAACTGTAGCCGGTTCAATTCTGGTTAATATGGCAGTGGGTTTTGTTGCAGGGATAATCAGCCATTATATTTTGAAAAAAATGTTCCCTGAGGCAGATTAAAATGATATAAAATGTTTTAAGTAGCTGTTTAAAAAAATAAAGAATTTGTCCCTGATTATGCAGGGACTGGATTATTTAATAATGGAGCAAACAGCGCCGGCACAGGATTTGTTATTATTGGAGTAAATAATGGTTGACCATACTGTTGGGTACCGTAATTACCGATTATCTGCTGACCTTCTGGGGATACCAGGAAGTTAACAAAGTTGTTCGCACCTTCTATATTGGTCTGCGGGTGCCTATCAGGGTTTATGGGCATTGCAGTGTAAATATTCAATAGATCTGTACCTGTTGTTATAATTGGTACAAGACTGATTTTACCGTCTCTACTAAATGAAAGGAATGTTCCTGAATCACTTAATGTGTAGGCATTCTGTTCATTTGCAATTACCAGAGTTTCTCCCATACCTTTACCACTTTCTACATACCATGAGGAATTTCTAACTGAGTTGTAATTTATTCCACTGGAATTCCAGATTTTCTTTTCTCGGGCATGTGTACCGGAATCATCTCCACGTGATACAAATTTGACCTGATTAGGGTTTTGTTGGCCTTCTGCCATTATTTTTTGGAAAGCTGCAGTAGCATTCATGCCTCTAATACCTGCAGGGTCATCTGCAGGACCTACAATCCAGAAGTAATTGTATGCAAATTCTGTACGGTTTGTACCGAAACCATCACTGACGAATTTTTCTTCCCGTGCTTTATCGTGGACAAGCATGAGATCCACATCTCCCCTTTCACCATACTGTAGAGCTATGCCTGTACCTCCAGATACAACCTGCACGTCTACACCAGGATATTTTTCCTCAAATGCTGCTTCTAATTCTTTTAAAAGCCCTGTATCTTCTAAACTTGTGGTTGTTGAAATTCTAAGCCTGGAAGTGTCAGGATTATTGCTGGTGGAATAAGCATAGATTCCTATTGCTGCTATAATAATAATTACAATTGCTATTATAGCTATTAGTTTAGTATTCATGAATTGACCTCCTACTTTGATTAATTAATGGATATGTTAATATTTACATATCATTAATTATTAATGTTTTACTATTTTTGATAGAATAGTAATATTAAATTAGATAATTTTATTAACTATTTTTGAGATAAATACTCTATGAGGTGATATTCATGCAAATGAGTGCAAGAAATATGTTAAAAGGCAAAATTGAAGGGATTGATAAAGGACCTGTAAGCACAAGAGTAAAAATAAAAATGGACTCTCCGGGAACAGTAACTGCAAGTATAACTACAGAAGCCGCGGAAGAATTAGGCCTTAATAAAGGAAACGAAGTTTATGCGGTAATTAAGGCCAGTGAAGTTCTTGTTGCTAAAAAATAACTTATTAATTCTTTTATTTTATATCCTTATGAAAACAGAAGAAGTCAGATAAACTTAAAAACACGCTGATGAAGGAATTTTTCTGCTGTTTAATGCCCTCAAAGTCCATGAAAATTATTTGAAAACAAATATTTAAAAATTTAATCTAAATTTAGGCAATTCGGGCCATTTAAACCAGAAATTTGCAAATGATCTTATTAATTTCTTATATTCATTAATATTATCTGGTTTGGTAAGATAAGCGCTTGCATAATTGCAATAATAGTTCTTAACATCTTCTTCAGTACTGGATGTTGTTAAAATAATTACAGGTATATATTTTAAGTTTTTATCTTTTTTAATCTTTTTAATAGTTTTTATGCCTTCTTTAGGTAAATCCAGTATAATGATGGAAGGATAAATTCTATCTCTATAATTCCTATTTATATCATCAATAATTTCTGCAATATCAGCTGCGATGGTTAAATTACATTTGTTTTGAAATTCATTAAACACTTCAATTATTTCATTGACATTGGAATTATTTCCAATAAATAATACTTCAATAACATTTGAATGAATATACATAATAACCACACGTAATGATATATGACTCGAAGTTAATATTTTTTTACCCTCATAACAAATTGTTTTTCCTTATTGTTTACTATTTAAAAAATAACCTTATTGCATAAATTATCATTTTTAACAAAAATTTTTCATAGGATTTAATACTTAAAATTTAGGAAGTATTATATGGAGTGAAAATATTAAAAAAATAGCAATATTACTGTTTGCTCTTGCAATCGCAATAGGCTTTTCAGGAGCAGTATCATCATATCCAGTGCAAAAATGTGAAAATGATGATTTAAAATTCAAATGCGATGATAATAAAAAGGTAAAGTGGAATAAGCACCCCAAATGGAATAAAAAATGGAGACATAATAACTGGAAGAATAAATGTCAGACATCAATTCCAAAGAGATATGTTAAACATGTAAACACCTATTCAAAAAGTTATTAATAGGGATTCAAATCCCTACCTCTATTTTTTTTATCAGCAACTAAAAATTAGAGTATTATGGACATTTTTCCAATAAAAAAGTGATTAAAATACATGAACCGCAGAAACCTTAAAATTCATCCATACAGGAGTCCCTATACTAATTTCAAGTTCTGTAAGGGATTCGCGAGTTATAAAAACTGTGAATAATTCACCGGCATTTATAATAAGTCTTATGAGTGATCCTGTATCGACTATTTCTTCAACTATGCCTTGAATAACATTTCTAGCACTTGTTTTAACTTTTTCTTTGGATATTGTAATCTCATCAGGCCTTATGCTGAGGTTTACACTGCCCCTTTTTTCAGTTACTGTAATTATATTAATTGAATCTGTTTTTATGCTGACAAGGCCATCTCCAATTTCTTCAGCTTCACCATTCATTATATTTTCAATTCCAACAAAATCTGCCACAAATTTGTTTTTCGGCTTTCTAAATATTTCATCGGGTTTTCCAGACTGTAGAATATGGCCATCATTCAGTATAATCATTCTATTTGCAAGTTTCTGGCCCTGAGAAAGATCGTGGGTAGTCATTATCAGGGTGGTTTCGCGTTCGCTGTTTATTTCAAGAATTAAGTCTTCCATTTTCTTTGTGGATATAGGGTCAAGATTTGCTGTAGGTTCATCAAGTAAGAGCAATTTTGGGTTTGTAATCATTGCCCTTGCAAGTGCAAGTCTTTGGGTTTCGCCACCGGATAATTTGAGAGCATTTCTATTTTCGTAACCTTTAAGTCCAATGGTCTCGAGAGTTTCTTTTACTCTGGCTTTAATATCTTTTTTGTCTCCTCTGATTTTTAAACCAAAGGCCACATTATCATAGACATTGCCTTTAAAAGCAAGTGGCTTCTGGAAAACCATCCCCATTTGCCTTCTTATTTTTAAACTTGCATTGGATGATGCATTGGCATTAATTCCTTCAAAATATACAGTTCCAGATGATGGCTTTTCCAGCAGATTGATTAATCTAAGTAGAACAGTTTTTCCGGAGCCAGTGGGCCCTACAAGCGCTGTACTTGTACTCCTTTTTATTTTCATATTTATGTTTTTAAGTACCTGGAGTTTTTCGTAATTTTTGTAAATCTTTTCCAGTTCTACTATATGCATCATTTTCACCTTAATTGATTAACATTATTTTATTCTCTACCCTGCAGATAGTTCAACATTAAATTAATAATAAGAGCAATGGCAAGTAGTATAAATCCGAGGGCTATTGAGAGCTCTATATTACCTTTAGATGTTTCAAGGGATATTGTCGTGGTAAAAACTCTAGTAAAACCTCTTATATTACCACCGATAAGAATAGCGACTCCTACTTCAGAAATAGCTCTTCCAAAAGCAAGTATAACTGCACCCATTATTGCATATCGTGCCTCTTTTATAATTGTAATAATAGTTTGATATGCATTGGCTCCAAGAGCTATTGCTAACTCTTTTATTTGATTACTAACACCTATGAGGGCCGTAACTGTAAATCCTATAAGGATAGGTAGTATTAATAACACTTGACCTATTATCATACCTTCTGGAGTAAAAAGAAGGTTTAAATTGGCAAGAGGACCTCTTTGAGATATTAATAAGAATAGAAAAAGTCCAACTATAACTGTAGGCACGCTGTAAAGGGTTTGAATAAGATTGATCAGGGTACGTTTGCCATGAAATTCATAATAATAAATGACTCCCCCAATGGGAATGGATATTAATGAGGCTATTAAAGTTGCAGAAAGTGAAATATAAAGACTCCTTATTGTTATTTCGATTAATTCAGGGTTAAGCGTAACTATTAAGTATATTGCCTGTTCAACTGCCCCTATAATTTCATTTGCCATTTAATCACCAAAAATAGATATAATTCACATTATAAATTTTTTAATTGAAGTAGTTTCGCATGTCGAAATATAAGAGTGACTGATTTAAAAAATAAAAAAGGAGGATCCCTGGTTATGCAGGGCTTGAAACACTAACTAATGGGGTAATTAGTGATGGTAACGGATTGGTTGGGACTGGAGTAAATAATGGTTGTCCATATTTTTCCTGGCCGTATTTACCAATTATTGCCTGACCTTCTGGAGAAACAAGGAAGTCAACGAAGTTTTGAGCTGCTTCAATGTTAGTTTTTGGATGTTTATCTGGATTTATTGGTATTGCTGCGTATACATTAAGTAAAGCTTTTCCTGAGGTTATTAAAGGTACAAGACTGATTTTACCATCTTTAGTATAGGAAAGGAATGTTCCTGAATCACTTAATGTGTAAGCGTTCTTCTCATTTGCGACTAATAAAGTGTCCCCCATACCTTTACCGCTTTCTAGATACCATGAGCTGTTGGTAACATTTTTATAGCCAACTTTTGAATCATTCCAGATTTTCTTTTCTCTGGAGTGTGTACCGGATTCGTCTCCACGTGATACAAATTTGACCTGGTCAGGGTTTGCCTGGCCTTCTTGAGCTATTTTCTTAAATGCTTCTGTGGCATTTAATCCTTTAATGCCTGCTGGATCGTTTGATGGGCCTACAATCCAGAAGTAATTGTATGCGAATTCTGTACGATTGGTACCGGTTCCATTTTTAATAAATTCTTCTTCACGTTTTTTATCGTGTACAAGCATGAGATCTACATCTCCACGTTGACCATATTGTAATGCTATACCTGTACCTCCAGATACGACCTGCACGTCTACACCTGGATATTTTTTCTCAAATGCTGCTTCTACTTCTTTTAAAAGTCCAGTATCTTCCAAACTGGTGGTAGTCGAAATACGTAACTTAGATTTATCTGGACTGCTGCTTGCTGAGAATGCATAAATGCCTATAGCTGCAATTATTATTATTATTATGGCAATTATTGCTATATTCTTATTATTCATGAATTTACCTCCTTAATTGATATTTTTTATAAAAAATTTATTGAAGGACATATTTAAGCATATCGTAAAGTTTAAAATAGAAAAATTTATAAGCACGAACTGTATTATAGTACATTACGACATCTTTATTAAAATATTGTTTACTTGAGAGATGTTATGGACACCTATTTTAAGACATATACGATGGGATGCCTCTTTGGCATCCTCCCCATTTTATAATGCGGCTTATTTTGATTTACATTAATAAAAACTAATATATCTATTATTTATTATAGAAAATAAAATTAATATGGAACCGAAGCACGGAGGGTTTTAGGCTCCGGTTCAAAAACATTCGTTCGAGGAATTAAACAATAGTAGTCTTTTTAATTTGTGGAACGTAATGCATTATATTACATATTGAGTATATATACTTTTCTCTTAAATCCATGTTATAATAGAGGAAAGATTAAATTCACAACTATTTTTATTAATGAGTTTCTACAATAATATAAGTGGTGATGTAAATGAAAATAAGTGCAAGAAATATTTTAAAAGGCAAAATTGAAGGGATTGACAAAGGACCGGTAACAGCCACTGTTAAAATAAAAATAGAATCTCCGGGAACAGTAACTGCAAGCATAACTACAGAAGCCGCGGAAGAATTAGGTCTTAAAGAGGGTGAGGAAGTTTATGCGGTAATTAAGGCCAGTGAAGTTCTTGTTGCTAAAAAATAACCATTGACATTTAATTATTTCTAATTTCTTTTTTTAATTCTTTTTTAAAAAATAAAAAGGAGATTATTAGGCAGAATCTCCCATTAAAGTCGAAATACGTTTTTGCCATGATTTAGAACGTATATTGTTCAGATTTATTTTGTCGCGTTTAACCACAACGCGATCTTGAGGACAGGCTTTAGCACATGCTCCACATAATACACATAAGTCTGGGTTTATCTCTGAAAGGTTATCAACGATACTGACTGCGTTACAGGGACATACATCCTTGCATGCATGACATGAGTCTCCTTTACAATCAGCTTCTTCGTCCATGTATATCTGACCTTCAAATGGTTTTGTAACCACTGGTGCGTCTTTTGGACATATTTCCTGACACCATCCACAGTTTATGCATTCTTCTTCGTCTAATATGATGTCTCCTTTAATTTCAGGCTCTTTTATCTCATCACGATACATACATGTTGTACAAATGATTTTAATGGCATCTTCTGGACATATTCTCCTACATAAACCACAGTAAACACATTTAGATTCATCAATATTGATTCCTTTTGCAATTTCCTGATTACTTGAGCTTACATCGTTTGGTTCAATAGTGATGGCTTCTGCAGGACATATATCTTCGCACATACCACAATAGATGCATTTATCTTCATTTATCTCAGTTTCACCAATTACAAATTCAGATCTTTCAGGCATTGTTTTTTGCATGAATATGGCATCTTTAGGACACACCTTTACGCAGTGCCCGCAGTATATACAGGATCCTTCATCAATTTTTGCCTCATGTTCCCATTTTGGGTATGCTTCAAGTTCTTTGATATTTTTATCATCGATCTTAAACTCTAAAGCATCAAAAGGACATGCAGCAGCACAAAGACCGCATAGGGCACATTTATCATTGTTTAGATTTATGTAATCCATTTTTACAAGTCCCCGGGCTATGGGTAGAACTGGGCCTAACCTTATTGACTCGGTAGGGCATATATCTGCGCATATGCCGCAGCCCACGCATTTTTCGTTTTTGTGTTCCAGGGAACGTTTTTGATCCCCGTTTCTTTCAATCGAGGCCATTCAGATCATTCCTTGGATATTGCCTGATTGGGGCAATTTTGAATGCATAAATCACAGTCATCGCAGTTTTCAGGTACAAGTACCACGTCATCATCTTCTTCAATAAGTGCTCCCTGTTCACATATCTTAATGCATAATCCTTCTCCAGGGCAATTTTTGATTTTTCCACATTTTTCAGTGTCTATAATAACTGGCATATTGATCTCTCCTAAAATATTTATATTTTGGGCCCCAAATTGAATTTGATGGCTCCAAAAATACTTTGTTTTTTTTAATTTGAGAAAAATGCTCTGCAAAAATTTCTAATTTTTGCGTGTATCAAAATGATTTTGATAACATTTTTCTTCAACTCCAAACCTTAATGTTATCAAATATGCGATGTGAATATATAAACATATCGAAAAATGTGCTGCTGGATTTCTTAAGTATGAAAATTAATAAAATTAAAAAATAGAATAGGATTTATAAAATCTTAAAATTCTTCCATTTTAGAGATATCCATCATTGTTTCTACGGCTTTAGCGTGGACAGAGATTCCTGATTCATTTAAAGCTGCAATAGGATTTAAACCGCCTGGCGCGACAATACCTGCGTGGTATCGTTCTACTTTTGCATTATACAGTAATTCACTGGGCTTTCCAATATCCAGTATTGAAAATCCTGTTTCTTTCAATTTTTCGATTATATCCACTGCATCTGGGCGTGCAAGATATGGAATTTCCCTTAAACTGGCCAGTATCCTGCCGCTACCATTTAATACATCTAAAACAGATGTCATGCCTTTTGAAAGATAAACTTCATGGGGATCAAGGCTCGAACCACTGTATGCAGTTAAATCAGTGAATCGTGGGGTTTTTCCCTCTATTTCCAGGATTCCGCCATATTTAGGGGTGGTCAATATATTATTTTTGATCAATATCCCATCAACGGTCAAGCTGCAGACAGTTGCAATGCCTGTTTTATCTTCATGAGCATGTGGAATCAATTTAAAATACTTTGTAGTGCAGTATTCTGGCTTAGATGCAAAAACGTCGTTTATTATTTCCACCGCAGTGTCAAGATCCTGATTATTTACATAGGATACATTTACAATGACTTTCCCCTTATCAGATTCAATATCATAGTCAACACCATATATAAGGTTCCATGCTTTTGAAAGTAAAAATTTGACCTTTTGTGATGTTTCAGGGCCTGCATTTTTTATAACTGCTTTTACAGGAGTCATATTCTCCAGGTTTTTAAATTCCATTATATTTTCTGCTAATTTAATGTTTACAGAACAACCAGCTTCTTTAGCGGCACAAAGTGGTGCTATTCCTCCGGTTATGGCAATACCCACCATATCATCCTCTACAGGGACTCCTAAAACAGGTTTTCCACTTTCTCCAATTTTTAAAACACCAGATATTCCTATTTTTTTAAGTTTACTGAATAGTTCAACTGCGTTCTCTCTTGCAGATGCAGGAATTATCCTGAAGTTTGCAGGAATCATACCATTTCCTTCTCTTGCCACAGATAAGACAGATGTCATTTCTTTTGCAGTAAAAGCATCAAGAGGAGTCATCGATGTCTTCTTATAGGCTATAAGTTCAGTAAATCGTATTGGTACATATTCTTCAACCTTGACAAGACCTCCATACTGTGGAATCACAGGAATTCCTTCATTAAGGAGCATTCCATCAATTGTAGTTCCACAAATAGTGTCCAGTCTCACCTCTTTTTTATTAGAACTTTCGTTATTGCTAGAGTCCATATCAGAGAGTTTGATATAAGGGCTTACTGAAATACCCGCACTAAAAACTTCTTTAATTATGTCAACCACTTTGTCATCATAGATAAAGCTTGATGTGTTCACAATAACGGTTCCCTTGAGATTATCAGGATTCAATGAGGTTTGATAGATCATCCCCTCAAATTTAGAAAATGAAAAATCCACCTGATCATAAATAAGGCCTTTATCAAGCTCTTTTAGTCCTTTTTCAGTTATTTCCCTTCCAGCGTAACCAATACGTTCTGTAAACCCTTTTTCATCCAGAATGCGCATGTGATACCTTACAGCCCTTTCTCCAAGATCATATCCTTTTCTTTTAAGCTCTTCGGCAATGGTCTTTGCTCCAAGGACTTTATCATGGTCTGCAAGTATCCTCAAGATTTCTATCATTTTACGATCAGTTTCATCAGGCATTTATCCACCATATTAAAGTTATTCAATAAATTAACTTGAATCTGTAAATCTTGGTAATTGTATTTATTTCAAGTTATAAAGCATTTTTGAATTGTATTCAGCATAATTTTCTTTTCATAGTCCTAATTAATTATATTTATAAAATCACAACAGTAGTGTCTGCTTTGTTATTCTTAATCTAAACTAAAAAATAATAATTAAAAAGATATAAGGAGGAAAAATTAGATATATAAGTATTTGTCTAATTCGTACTGGAATACCTGTATTCTATAGTCATCCCATTCTTTTCGTTTTATGTCCATGAACTGGTTGTAAACATGGTCTCCAAGTGCAGATTTTACCACTTCATCTTTTTCAAGTGCATGGTAGGCTTCCCATAGGCTGGATGGTAATGTATCTACTCCACGAGCACTTAACTCGTCCTCATTCAGTTCGAACATGTCTATTTCTTCTGGTTCTCCTGGATGGATCTTATTTTTAATACCATCAAGTCCAGCTTCAAGTGTTGCTGCAAATGCGAGATATGGGTTACATGATGGGTCAGGGCATCTTAATTCTAACCTTGTACCTTTACCACGTGATGAGGGTATTCTTACCAGTGTGGATCTGTTCCTGAGGCCGTATGCTATGTAAACAGGTGCTTCATATCCTGGAACAAGTCTTTTGTAGGAGTTTACAGTAGGTGCTACAACAGCTGAAAGTGCTTTGGAGTGCTTTAGTAGGCCTCCAGCAAAGTAGAGCGCATCTTCAGAAAGCTGGTTATTAGCATCAGGATCGAAGAACATGTTCTTACCATTTTTAAATAGACTCTGGTTGATGTGCATTCCACTACCGTTTACCCCAAAGAAAGGCTTGGGCATGAAAGTAACCATGTATCCGAGGTTATCAACAATAGCTTTAATGGCCTGTTTAAATGTTATCACAGCATCTGCTGTTTTTAATGCTTTATCAAATTTAAAATCAATTTCGTGCTGTCCAGGGCCTACTTCGTGGTGGCTTACTTCAATATCGAAGTTTAATGATTCTAATCCTAAAACTAATTCTCTCCTAACGTCTGTTCCCTGATCTACAGGTTCAACATCGAAATATACGCCCTGATCGTGGGGTACTATGTATCCGTTTTCATCCTCGCCAATTATGAAAAATTCAGGTTCTGGCCCGACATAGTATTCATATCCTTCTTTTTTTGCTTTTTCCAAGGTTCTTCTTAGTATGTATCTTGGATCTCCTTCGAAAGGTTTTCCTTCTGGCCAGTAAATGTCACAAATAAATCTGCAGACTCCTCTTTCTTCGGGTCTCCACGGTAGACTGGAGAAAGTATCTGGGTCCGGTTTAAGAATAAGATCGCTCTCATAAATGTTAACGAAACCATCAACAGACGAACCATCAAAGAGAAGACCATCTTTTATTACATCTTCAATATCATCTGGTTTAACCAGTGGAATCGCCATGTTTTTGGGGGTTCCGTGGATATCTACAAACTGCAGCCTTACAAACTTTGTGCCACATCTTTCTATATTTTCAATAACATTTCCTATTTTATCCGACATTATTTACCTCCGATGATAATTAGAGTAAATTTGTACCGGAAGTATGTTTCCTCTTAGTTGTATATAAATGTTTCGGAAACAATTGAAATCAGAATTGAATGAATAAAATAATTTAAAATAAAAGCTTAAAATCATTTAAAAAGTATTATCTAATTGTTTAATCTATAAAATTGGATAATACTTTTTGATTTCCCAATCAGTTACCTGGCGCCGGTATTCATCGCATTCCATTTTCTTTAAAGACATAAATCTTTCAAAGCTGTGAGAACCAAGGGTTTCCTTTACTAACTGTGAATTTTCAGCATATTTAATGGCCTCCTCTAAACTACCAGGTAAAGCTTTAATTCCTTTTTCTAACCTCTCTTTTTCGGTTAAATCATAAAGGTTAAGTTCCATAGGATCAGGTAACTCGCATTCCTCTTTTATTCCTTTTAATCCTGCCATTAACATGATTGCAAGTTGAATGTAAGGGTTACCAGAAGGATCAGGGCATCGTATCTCAACCCTGGTTGAAGTTTCTCTCCCTGGCTGATAAGTGGGCACACGAATAAGGGCAGAACGGTTGCTGTTTGACCAGGCGATATAGACCGGAGCCTCGTATCCAGGAGTTAATCTCTTATAGGAATTTATCCAGGGAGCTAATATTGGGGCCATCTCTGATGAATGCTGTAAAATACCTCCAATGTAGGCCTTAGCATCACTGGATAAGTGGTACTGGTCTTCAGGATCGAAGAAGGCATTTTTTTCTCCCTTAAACAGGGATTGATGGGTATGCATACCGGATCCATATTCTCCAAATAATGGTTTGGGCATGAACGTGGCATAAACACCATGCTGGGTGGCAATCTCTTTAACCGTTACCCTGTAAGTAACCATATTATCAGCCATTTTCAACGCATCATCATATCTGATGTCTATTTCATGCTGAGACGAGGCAGCTTCATGATGGGAATATTCAACTTTCATTCCTAACTTTTTTAAAGATAAGACTGTATCTCTCCTTAAATTAGAAGCAACATCCAGAGGATTTTGATCGAAATATCCTCCTTTATCCAGGGGTTCAGGTTTTTCTGCTGATTTAAAATAGAAGTACTCAAGTTCAGGGCCGACGTAGAAATGGTCGTATCCCATTTCTTCCATTTTTTTAAGGGCTCTTTTTAAAATATAACGTGGATCTCCTTCGTAGGGATTACCTTTAGGCTGATAGATATCGCATATCATACGAGCTACAGGGTGTTCTTCAGGTCTCCAGGGAAGAACTGCAAAAGTATCCAGGTCCGGTTTTGCGATCATGTCTGATTCTTCAATATCCTGAAAACCGGTAATGCTTGAACCATCAAATCCCATCCCCCTATTCAAAGCATTTTCCAGTTCATCCTCAGTAATGGCAAACCCTTTTAAAATACCGTTTAAATCTGTAAACCATAATCTGATAAATTCTATGTTATTTTTTGTAACGTATTCTAATATTTCCTCTTTAGATGGCATTTTTTCATCTCCTGATTGCCCAAACGATTTTTTAGGCTAATTTCTAAGGGACAGATTTACTTGAATTTTATTCAAATAATTATATCTGTTTATAGTATAACCATTTAAATATTAAAATATTTCCATATAATTAAAAAATTCATTGAAAGAAGTACAGCATTATCATCAAATCATGTGCTCATGTTCAAAAAATAATATTGATAACTTTATTTAATTGGTAGAATTGGCTAAAATTTGTTTTTTAGCAGAATTAATGTTCAGGTAATCAGAATTTAACTGTGGAAAATGGTTCTTTACCAAGAAGATCGAACATTAAAACATCTGGAGCCATAATTGATTTTCCCTTTAGTGTAATGAGCTTAAATGCTTCGAATGCCTGTAAACAGCCCACAATATTTGGAACAGGGGCAATTACAGGCGGAACTTCTGCTCCAATATCTTTTATTTTTTCTATAACTTCTCCAGTTAAATCTTTTTGGAATGAAGGTAATTTAAATAACTCTTCATAAGAAGGGGTTTTATCTGTAAAAACGCTTATTTGCCCCATTGTTCCATGAATGGCACCATGAATAAATGGAATTTCAAGGTCAAGAGCACATCTACTTACTGAAATTCTCGTTATAAGATTGTCAAGGGCATCTATCACTATATCGCTGCCTTCAATGATTTTTTTAACATTTTTTTCATTTACTTCTTCTTCAACAGCTGTGATATCTGTAAAGGGGTTTATTGACTTCAAAGTTTCATAGGTCACGTCCACCTTGGACTTTCCAACACTGTAGAAGCTACTCATGAGCTGGCGATTAATATTAGAGACATCGAAGCTGTCTTTATCGATTATTTTGAGGTTTCCAACACCCATTCTTACAAGCATCTCTGCAGCAGCTCCACCGATCCCACCGCAACCGATAACGGTGATTGCAGCGTCTTTAATCCTTTTCTGCTCTGATCTGGTAACAACACCCATCTGCCTGCTTACAATTTCCCAGTAAGCCATTCCTTCGTATCTTTTTGGCATTTTCAGGATCTCCTGCTTCAAAACTTATTTTAAATATATATGATTCAAACACTTTTATAGGTTGTTGTACGTTCCCGGGGGATACGTCCTATGGCCTTTATGATCGATGCCATTTCTTCACGTGATAAAAACTCACCATGTGATGCTCCTGCAGCTATTGATATCTTATCTTCCATCATGGTACCTCCGAGGTCATTGGCCCCACAGCATAATGTCATTTGAGCCATTCTGGTTCCTATTTTTATCCATGATGCCTGAATGTTGGGTATATCTCTGCCCAGAATTACCCTTGCAATTGCATGCATTTTAAGGTCATCAAGGCCGCTTGCACCGGCAGATGCGTTGCCAGCTTCGTTGTTATCACCCAGAAAAGTCATGGGAACCAGCTCTGTGAAACCTCCTGTTTCACGCTGTATATCCCGCAGTATAAATAGATGTTCCACACGATCCTCCCATGTTTCTACAGTACCGTACATTATGGTAGATGTGGTGGGAATACCTGTTTTATGGGCTTCTTTAATTATATCAATCCATTGGGCAGTTGAGACTTTTTTAGGGCATATTACCTCTCTAACTTCATCCACGAGAATTTCTGCAGATGCACCGGTCATTGTATCCAGACCTGCTTCTTTAAAAGCTTTTAAAGCTTCTTTTATAGACATTTGCGATGCTTCTGCTGCATGATAAACTTCTACAGGAGATAATACATGAAGTTCAATATCAAAACTGGATTTGATAGTTTTTATAAGGTCACAGTAATATTCTACTGTCATGTATGGCATAATACCGCCGAATAGGCAGATTTCAGTTGCACCCACTTCTTTTGCTTCCTTTATACTTTGCAATATCTCCTCGGTGGTCATTTCATATCCTATGCTGTCTCTAAAGGAGCAGAATGCACATTCAATCATGCAGCTATCGGTGATATCTATGTTCCTGTTTGCAACAAAGGTAACTTCATCCCCTACAATCTCTTTACGTAATTTGTCTGCTACATCAAAGAGCTGAAATGGATTGGAGTTCAACAGTTCCAGAGCGTCTTCTCTGGTTATTTTTCCAGCAAGGGAGCGTTCGTATATGTCTGTCATTAGAATCCTCTTTTTATGAATCTAAAATTAGATCTTTTAAATTTTCAAACTTTTTGTATAATGTGTTTTGATTATTTAAATTCATTTCTGGTGGTAAAATAAGTATAAAAAAAGTATAAAAAGGGATTAAAATTATTTTCATGGGATATAAAATCCCATGGATATTACATCTGACCGTAGCCACCAGCTATCTCTTCGTAAGGCTGAACAATTACAAAACCGTTACCTCTAAAGGACATCTGGAATGTTTCACCACTTCCCCTGCCAAATAATGTGCCTAAATTCACATCAGTTTTGTAGTCAAGGGATAAACCGTCAGACCAGGCCACAGTTGCGTTAGGATCGGTATATACAGGTCTATCGGGAGTCACTGCAAGTGTTATTGGTGTGTAGTGGGTTGTTATTGCAATCATTCCCTCTCCTTCCAGTCTTATGTTAAAGAGACCTCCAGACATTGCACCTGCACCAGACATCATCTTTATCTCCCAATCAATGCTTTCTTCAAATGCAAGGACGTCGTTTCCATTAACGAATAACCTATTTCCTTCCATGTTTAAAATAGTGATTCTCTTACCACTATCAGCAAGATAAACATGTCCCTGTCCTTTTGCTGACATGAGCTTGCTGTTTTCACCGCTTACCTTTTTCATTACAAACTTGCTGATACCCCCCTCAAGGGAACTTTGTTTTTTAAATTTTATATCACCAGTATAAGCTACCATGGATCCCAGTTTAGCCCATACTTTTCCATTTAAGTTAACATCAAGTAGATAAGGATTTTCAAGCTCAAATATTTCGTTCCCAACCATTTTTTCAGAGGTTTTATCTAAAAATTGCTGTATAGAATATTTACTTGAGGTGTAAACAGGTTCTTCATAAGTCTCTTCATAGATTTCCTCTTCTTTGGGTAGTGGATCTGTTTTCCCGCCACAATCAGGACAGAAATTAGCTTCTCCAACTTCTACATTACAGTCTGGGCAGTATTTTTGAGCAGAAACTTCTCCAATCTCTTCAACCATTTCTATTCCCTGCCCACAACCAGGGCAAAATTTAGCATCTCCAACCTCTTCTCCACAACCTGGACAATTCATTTTTTTCACCTTTTGAACATAATTTTAAACTTAATTGCTCATTATATTTTTAAATAAATAAAGTTACCTATCCAGTTTTAATAAGGGTTTTTATCATATGTAATATTTATCCAGAATTTCATTCTCTTTAAAAATATGAAAATACATGTTAAAAAGATTCAAAAGGTGTTATGGCCATTTTATGACAGAGGGATAGAAGAATTGGATCGATCATTCTTCTACAAATGGCAGAGCAAAATAAAAAGTGGATCCTTTACCAAATTCAGATTCAACCCAGACGCGCCCACCGTGAGCATCAATTATTCTTTTAACAATGGCTAAACCAATTCATGTGCCCTCATATTTATCAATTGTATGTAAACGCCTGAAAACTTCGAATATTCTATTGCTGTATTCTTCTTCCAACCCTATTCCATTATCGGATACTGAAAATATCCATTCACCACCATCTTTTTTAGCTGAAATATGGATTCTGGGCGGAAATTGGGGTTTTTTAAATTTAATAGCATTTCCAATGAGATTCTGGAAAACTCTGATCATCTGATCAGGTTCTGCATTAACTTCAGGCAGAGGATCAGATGTAATTAGGGCATTAGATTCATCAATAGCAGATTTAAGATTAGAAACAGCCTTTTCAAGCTTCAAATTCATATCAATCTTTCTGAATTCTTTCTTTTCTCTTTCTATGCGTGAATACTCCAGCAGTCCTTGAATCATCTCTTTCATTCTAACTGCAGCGTTTACGATGAATTCCAGGAACTCATCAGCATCACTATCCAGTTTACCTTTATAACGCCTTTCCAGAAGTTGTGAAAAGCTGGCAATGGTTCTAAGGGGCTCCTGCAGGTCATGACTTGTAATGTAAGCAAAACTACGTAATTCTTCATTTGAACGTTCTAAATCAGATACCAAATCTTTAAGACGTATTTCATTTGTTTTTAAAGATTCATAAGCTTCTTCAACTTCGATAGTCCTCTCTTCAACCTGTTCTTCCAGGTTATCACAGGCTTCTTTCAACTGTTCTTCCATCTGCTTTCTCTGACTGATATCGATGCCAATACCTACCTGACGGCCATCTGGAAGAGATACATTGGCCCAGGAAGACTCAATTTTTGAACCATCTTTAATGGTCATGGAGATGTCTTTCCATCCAGAAAGAGATTGCATAAATTCAGCGACTTCCTGGCGATATTCTGGATCTGGGTAAACTACTTCCATAACGTCCATTTTTCGGATTTCTTCGTTGCTCCAACTGGTAATTTCCTCAAAAGCTTTATTTACATCGATATTCTCAACTGAGGAATCGTAGAGGGTAATCATTACAGGTATTGTATCAATTATGGCCTGTAAAAGCGCACGTTCGCTTTGAAGTGCTTTCTGTGCTTCTTCACGTTCTGTAACATCATGAATAATGGAGTAAAGAATATTTTTACCCCTGACAGTAATTGGGCCGCTGTATGTGTCCACATCCCGAATTTCGCCGCTGGCTAAACGGTGTTTAAAGGAGAAATACTTCTTTTTTTCTAATCCTGCCTTCTGCATCTCTTCAAAGATCTTTTCCTCTGTAAATGTGTTTATATCTGTAATTTTCAGTTTTTTCAGTTTTTTTATGCTATAACCATAAAAAGAAGCCGCTGCAGGGTTAGCATCTATAATATTAGCTGTATCCGGGTCAATGAGGAGCAGTACAGCATGATTATTTTCAAATAAGCTATGATACCACTCTTTGCTCTCTTCCAATCTTTCAAGAAGTTTTTCATGTTCAAGAATTTCTTTTTCTAAGTCTCTGGTACGCTCTTGAACAAGTTTTTCAAGTTCCCGGCGTTGATCCGATTTAAAACGATCTTCATCAAACTTATAAGGTGTAACATTAATTAAGCTCAAAATTAAACCTTCTACTTTTCCACTTTCATCTTTTATTGATTGTAAATTCCAGTCCCAGTAAGTTAAGCCTAAAAGGGGATGTTCAAATGGCTTTGCATAAGCATTATAAGGTTCACCGGTTTCCACCACACTCTTAAATATTCTTTCGTTTTCAGGGTTTGGATACAACTTGAAATGATTTTTACCGGTAAAAAACTCGGAATTCTGGTTATTAGCATTCGCATATGCTTTGTTCACCCTTATAAAATTAAAATCTCTATCCATGTATGCTATCATGAAATGAGTGTTGTCGAATATCTTTTCGGCTATCTTATCTGAATGATCCATATAAACCCTCTGAAATAGTAACCTTTACTATATTATTATAATTATAGCTTGTTTTTTACTGAAAATAAATTAGGGTTAATAAATTTTTCAACACGTCTTCACAATTTACTCTGCATTTTAAACCTAATTCTATCCTTATTTTTTGGTATTCTATTATTAATATTAACCCAGATGCCATTTTCAAATAATTCATATTCTTTAAAGCAACAGGGAACTCCCTTAGCAGTAAAAGGATCAGGGCCGTCCATGAGGTGAAAATGAAGATGGGGTGCTGTTGAATTACCAGAATGTCCGATATTACCAACTAAATCTCCAGATTTAATTTCATCGCCCTTTTTTACCCTTATAGAATCCTTTTTCATATGTACAAGGACTGCGCATGCTTCTTCTCCTTGAATAATTATAAAATTACCTGCAACATCCTGAATACTCTGTTTTTTTGCATCAAAAAACCATGCATTCTTAAAAGCGAGTGAAACATAACGTATGGGCTGTACAGGGTCGCGTTCAGGGTATCCATCAAGGGCTTCAACAACGGTGCCGGATATTGGTGCATAAATAGGTTTTCCATAGCAGTAACAGTCACTTAAATGCACTTTACCTAAAAAATAATCTAAAACACTTTTTTGTAGAATTTAAGGGGTTTTTGATCCCAATTAACCTGTAAAAGGTCGGAGGTATAGGTTTGAGCAAGATAATCTGTGCCGTGGCTTGGAACTCTGGTGCCTGGACTATTTAAGACCATCCATTCCCCCTTTAATGGGGATTCTACGGGTATGGGTTCTATATTTGTCACATTTCCTTTTTATGTTAAAAGTTGTATTTTAGTTTTGTTTTGCACTCGAACATTTTGGATTATGAATGAGATTATTGTATTTTGAATATTAAGACGTTTTGAATTCATATTTTAAATACTGCTAAATGGAAAAACTCCTTTTTCATGGTATTCTTTTTTAAGCCAGGCCTTTAGAATAGGTTCTGAAATACAATAGGCGCTTTCGTTAGATTCTATAAGGCTTAAATTCTGCAATTTATTTAATGGTTTACTTAAAGACCCTGGAGTTATATTTAAGCTTTCTGCTATTTTTTTTCTCTTAAGGGGCTTATCAATAAGTGTTGTTATAATATTCTGTTCATGTAAGGTTAATCTGCTCCATTGATTTATCAAATGCAGCACAATGAGTGGCAATGTTCTTTTAAACTCTTTTTTTACCTTAGAATCGTCGAGAGGAATGTTTTTTTGAAGTAATTTAGCAAATGTATTCACATAAAAAGGTATTCCATTTGTGCACTTATAAAATCTTTCAAATCCACTTTCATCTAAATTTAGTGATGGTAATTTATCATTTAAATAATTTTTGACAGTTTCTTCGCTAAAAGGATATATTTCTACATTTAACATCCTGCCGCCGAAAGCGCCGTCTTTACCGGCTATTTTTTCAATTATAGAATCTCTTGAATTTATTGATCCAGAGAAAACATAGGCTGTATGTTTTTGATTCTGGATTACACTTCTAAGGAACCATAAAAAAGTGTCTAATTTATCGCCTAAATCTTTAAGAACCTGAAATTCATCGATAATTAGAATAAATCCTTTTATTTCAGTCTTATGCTCTTTATAAATTATTTGAGGCAGCTCTAAAACAAATTGCGAAAGGTTTTTGTAATCGTCTTCTGCCTTGGGATGGGTATTCCTCCAGCATCTGCAATTTCCCTTAAGCCGAAATTCTTCGTCTGAAAATACTTTAATATCCCAATCTTCAGGAATCAATCCTATTTCAGTTTCCTTCAAACACTTTGTGTTTGGGCTTCCAAAATTCTTTGAATTTTGAAAAGCTTTAAACCCTTTAACCACTTTAACATCTCTTTACATTATTTTAAACTGTAATTGTGTCATTGATCGCTCATCAACATTTTTTATGCATTTTTCTTTAAATCGATTTTTATGATTATTTTTCATAATGGGGAATGTGCCACTAAATGTGCCAAATATTTGTTTAGTGTGCCACTTTTAATTGTGCCAATTCATTTATTAATTATAATTTACGTGCCATAATTTTGATTTGCGTGCCATTTAGGTGGACTTAAATTTGCGCGCTAAAATACACGCCAAAAATTTCATTTTCGCGCCATTATTCGTCTCATTTTCGTCTCATAATGCAAGTTTTCGTCTCACATAAACCTTTTTTTACTAAATATTATTGGGACATTTAATAGGACATTTTAACATTTAATGAGCCATCTTAAAAATGGGTCATTAAATAGGACATTTTTCTAATTAATAGGACACAAAATTTAACTTGCCTTATATTTTGTTCCTCTTCCAGATCCAATTTTACGGATTTGTTTAAGGTCTAATAATTTCTTGAGGTCTCTTGAAGCAGTTCTTCTCTCTAAATTTAACATTTTTTGATATAAACTATTGGTAAAAGTTATATTTTCATTAACCATCATTTCTAGAGCTTTTATCTGCCTATCATTTAACCCCAACTCTTTTAAATCAGTCATACGATCATCAGGAATATCACTTACCAAATCAAGAATATTCTCACCAGGCCCGTAAAATGTAACTACGAAAAAATTTCCTTCAAGCCTGAATTCAGGTTCTTTTAGCCCATGATCCCTCATAAAATCTTTCATTTTACCAATTCCAGTACCAAAAGTTTCCATATCCTTTGTTAATTTAAAAATCTCACAAATCGCATCATTCCGGGTTTCATGTTTGTTTTCCAGGTCGTTAATAGACAAACCTGAAACAAGAGACCCTGGACTGCTTATTTCCACACGATCATCATAAATTGAAACCATTATTTGCGCACCACTACGATTATAATCTCTATGGGCGATAGCGTTAATTAAAGCTTCTCTGATAGCAGGATATGGATATTCTGGAATGTCTACTCTCTTAAAATCCACTATCTTATTGGCAATACGCGTATTCCTTTTAAAAAAGATTTCTACCTCATCAATCATCCTGTAAATAGGACCTTTTATTTCTTTGCTATCAATTATGTTGGCTCTGGTCGCTCCTTTAAAACGAGCCATTTTTATTACATTTTGAGGGATATAATTTGATACTTCGCCGCTAAAAAATAATATTCCTGTGTTTGTAGGATGAAACTTGCCTTTAAACACTTTTAAAACTTTTAATAAATTTAAAAGAATGTCTTTAATAGAAGCATCTGGGACTTCAACATCCAGATTATTGGCCCTCTTTTGAAGAAAATCAACTACTTCATTTTCGTCTAAAGAATCATAACCAATGTCACGGTTTATTCTTTCATCAAAGGGTTCAATGTTTATTATTCCTTCATTTTCAAGAAAAGATTGTAAACTTTTAATTACTTCTTCTTTAGTGCCTCGTGCAGTTCACTGAATGCATCTGAAATGTATTTAAGGAAAATTAAACCCAAAACAACATGTTTATACTCTGCAGCGTCCATATTGCTCCTTAGCTTGTCTGCTGCCTGCCATAGTGTCTGTTCAAAACCAATATTTGCCCCATTGGGGCTGTTCTTTGTCATTTTATTCCCCTCTACACCGTGAAATCGTTTGTAAACACTAAAACTATTATTAAGTTCTAAATCGAGTAATAAGCATAGTTTATTAATAGTCTTATTTAAATTTTAATTAAAAAATTACAAAAGAAGTATAAAAGTAAATTAAGGGATTAAATAAGTTATAATTTCTATTAAATTCTTTTAAGCGGTTCTTTAAGTTCAGGGAGTCTTTTTTGAATTGTTTCCCAAACTATATTGTAATCAATACCAATAATATCTATGAGTGAGCTTATCTCTCAAACCAGACATAAGTTATCTGGCGCGAATGATTAATAAATCTCACCGCACCACTAAAACAGGACTCTTCGAAGACCTCACCACGTTCTCGGCCACGCTTCCAAGCAGAAATCTGTCCATTCCGTGTTTTCCGCTTGTTCCCATGACCACAAGGTCAAAGTCCTGGTCTTCAATCACTTTCAGGATGGTATCTGCGGGATGGCCTTCTCTGGTTACAAATGATATTTTTAGTTCTTTGCCGGTTTCCTGTCGGTATTTTAAGGACATATCAAAGATTTCGTTGAATGCTTTTTTCCCTTCGTTCACAAGCATCTCCTTAACACTTTTTACCGATTCTTCTGTAGGCAGTCCGGTGAATGGAGTTATATCAATCACGTGCAAGGCGATGATCTCGGCATCGCTCTGTCCTGCAGTCCACATGGCATGTTCAGTCGCTTTAAGGGCGGGTTTTGAGCCGTCAGTCGGCAGTAATATTTTATTATACATTAAATTCACCTTCATTATTCATACATCTATTCTCCGCCAACATCTTCATTTTCAATGTGGTGGAGCAGACTGGAGAGCATATCTAAAAGTATTGCTATTAAGTACAGATGGTACTCTTTAGGCTCTTTTTCTGTCATTTTCTCAATTTCTTTTCCCATTTCTCGATATATCTTTACTGCTTCCTTTAATCGTGCCCCATTTTTACCAGGTTCAAGTTCCCAGGGCTCGAAATCCATGTAATTAATGCTGGTTTCTAAATCTTCTGCTCCAATTTGTATAGTTCTTCCAAGAGTCTTTGGATCGCCCTTCTCTAAATGTTCGGGTTTAAAAAAACCGATGAAACCTCCAGGATTTTCGCCAATAGTTTCCATATATTTTGAAAACAATTTCTCAATTTCTGGTGAAGTAGACATGATACATTGATATGTAAATAAAGGTTAATAATTTTAATGATCTGATTCAGGCCTTAAATTTCTTCCATAATGAATTATATAACTGAAGAGTTATAAAAGGAAAGTCATTTAAAGGGATTTAGATGTCTGAAGTTCATACTGATAAGGGAGATATTATAAAAGGGGATCGAATTATTGGAGAAGCCCGGGGAATATCTGAAATTAAGATAATTGTTAAATCTGGAAGGCATATAAGTCCAGCGAGTTATTTTAAGAGATAATACTTTGTGCCTGGCAGATAAAAAATTCAAATTCATAAAATAATTTAAGGCATTTATTAAATATAAAATAAATAAGATTAAATAATTTGAATTACTTAATTTTATTTTTCTCTATAGAAACCTTTTTAAATGATAAAAAGAAATGTAAAAAAAGCCACGCCGGGGTGGCTCAGCTGGTTAGAGCGCACGGCTCATAGGGTATTTAAGCAGTGCTCTGACTTTTTCCTGGGATACCGTGAGGCCGCGGGTTCGAATCCCGCCCCCGGCACTCAACTTTTAATTTTAGCATGTTTACATTACATTTTGTAATGCAAATCTTTAATTTACATGCCATGATATTTTTGAGGGCACTCAAAATATTTTTTTTAACCCTCCAGACCTTATCTGGTAATAGAAAAACAGATTAATTTTTAAGTGTTAAAATAAAATTCTATCTAATTAAAGTTTATTTACATAAAAATGAGTACAGGTCTTTTTTCTCTAAACTAAGGTTTTACATATTACTGTTACCAAATACTCACTTTTTAGATATGATGTGCCCTCTTTAAAATTAATCTCTTAATATTTAAATAGTAGAGGATAAACTAATATAAGGCGTAATTTTAGTATTTTTAAAGTTAATAACCTAATGGCGAATTTATTTTCATCATTCCATCAGACTGCATAAAGGGAAGAATAGAATGGAAAGAAAATTGAGGAATTCAGGAATTGATATTGTTGGAGATGCTCCATGGGGAACTCATTTCTGTCAGTTTTACAAGACAAAGGAAGATCTAATTAATGTTCTTGTTCCCTATTTTAAAGCTGGGCTTGAAAACAACGAATTTTGCATGTGGATTACATCTGAACCTCTTTCATCAGAAGAGGCAAAAGATGCGCTGGAAATGGTTATTCCTGATATTGATAGCTACCTGAAGAAAGGACAGATCGAAATTCTTCCATACACTGAATGGTACGTGATAGAAGGGGATTTCGATTCAGATAGGATACTTGAAGGATGGGTTTCCAAACTCAACAGAGCATTGAAAAAGGGATATAATGGTTTAAGATTAAGCGGAAATACTTTCTGGCTTGAAAAAGAAGGCTGGAACGATTTTGTTGATTATGAAGAAGCTATAAATAATATTATTGGCCGATATCAGATGATGGCTCTCTGCACATATTGTCTGGATAAATGTACAGCAGCAGAAATTATCGATGTTGTTAACAATCATGGGTTTGCCCTCACCAAGCGAGAGGGTAAATGGGATTTAATTGAAAACTCTGAGCATAAACAAACAAAAGAAAATGCCATTCAAGCTGAGAGAAATTGGGAACAAACCTTTAATACTGTACCTGATTTGATAGCCATACTTGACCACAAACATCGGGTTATTCGCGCAAATAAAGCCATGGCAGCCAAATTTGGTGTATCATCAGAAAAATGCGTTGGTCTGCCCTGTTATTATGCTGTTCATGGCACAAGCGAGCCCCCTTCTTTCTGTCCTCACAGTCAACTGCTTGCTGATGGACGTGAACATACTGCAGAAATTCATGAGAAAGCTCTGGGCGGTGATTGCATCGTCAGCGCATCACCACTTTATGATTCAGCAGGGAAATTAATGGGAAGCGTTCATGTAGCGCGTGATATCACCGAGCGTAAAAAAGCAGAGGAAAGAATTAGAAACCTTTTAGAAAGAACTCAAGAATTTGCTAATGAGCTGGAAGTTTCCAATGAAGAACTGCAGAATACCGCTAAAGAACTTCAAATTGCTAACGAAGAGCTTAAACTACGAGGAGAAGATTTAACCATCATCAACATCGCCTTAGCGGAAAGCAAGAATAGAATGAACAGATCTCAGGAGATTGCCCATATCGGTAGCTGGGAGCTTGATGTTATAAACAATCATCTATTCTGGTCAGATGAAGTTTACAGAATATTTGGTATCAAGCCGCAAAATTTTACGGCCACATATGAAGCTTTTCTTGATGCAGTACATCCTGATGACCGCCAGGCAGTGAATGAAGCATATTATAACTCACTGGGTAAGGGAAAGGACAGTTATGAGATCGAGCATCGGATTTTAAGAGAATCTGGTGAAGTTCGCGTTGTTCATGAAAAATGTGAACATATCCACAATGAATCAGGTCAAATTATTCGCTCAATTGGAATGGTACATGACATTACAGAGTACAAAAAGGCAGAAGAAGCAATTTTATGGAATCAGCAGCGTAATGAACTTCTTGTAGATGTTACAAGCCGACTGCTTACCAGTGAAAATCCTCAAGATGTAATTAATGATATATGTCAGAAAACAATGGAATTTCTCCAGTGTGACCTGTTCTTTAATTTTTTTGGTGATGATCAAAAAGTACGTCTCCATCTAAATGCTTATTCTGGTATTACAGAAGAAGAAGCAGAAAAAATTGAATGGCTTGATTACGGTGCTGCTGTATGTGGATTGGCTGCCCTTGAAAAACACAGGATTATTGCAGAGAATATCTTTGGAAGGTCAGATCCAAGAACCAAACTGGTGAAGTCGTATGGTATACAGGCATATGCATGTCATCCAATGATAATTGAAGGACGAACAATAGGCACTCTCTCATTTGGGACTAAATGGCGAACCCAATTTATAGAGAGAGAACTGGAAGTAATGAAGGCAGTAACCGATCAAATTGCTATTGCCATGAACAGGCTCCTTTTCAATCAAGCCCTTAAAGAGGCCAATGATAATTTAGAATCACAGGTAGAAGAGCGAACTATAGCGCTTGAAGAAGCTTATGAATCATTAAGGGTGGCCAATGATTATAACAGAAGTTTAATTGAGGCTAGTGTTGACCCTTTAGTCACTTTCGGTCCTGATGGTAAAATTACAGATGTAAATGAGTCTACAGAGGCGATTACAGGATGGAAACGGAATGTTCTTATTGGTACAGATTTCTCCAATTATTTTACCCAGCCGAAAAAGGCCATGGAAGGATATCAAAAAGTTTTTCGTAATGGTTTTGTACAGGATTATCCATTGGAAATCTTGCATAAAAGCGGTCGTAAAACTCCAGTACTGTACAATGCTTCAGTTTACAGAGATGAATATGGAAAAGTTATCGGTGTTTTTGCAGCTGCACGCGATATAACTAAGCTTAAAAAAGTTGAAAAAAGACTTGAAATTGCAAGTAAATATAATCGTAGTCTGATCGAGGCTAGTGTTGATCCATTAGTCACTTTCGGTCCTGATGGTAAAATTACAGATGTAAATGAGTCTACAGAGGTGATTACTGGCTATTCCAGAGATGAACTCATAGGAACTGATTTTTCAGATTACTTTACCCATCCTGATAAAGCCAGAAAAGGTTATCAGCAGGTTTTCCATGAGGGAGTGGTGCGGGATTATGAACTTGAAATCCAGCACAAGGATGGATATATAACTCCTGTTTTATATAATGCCTCTGTTTATAAAGATGAATCTGGTGAAATTATTGGGGTTTTTGCAGCCGCCCGTGATATAACTGAGCTGAAAAAAGCAGAAAATAAGCTAAAAGTGACAATAGATGAGTTAAAACGTTCTAATAAGGAGCTGCAGGGTTTCGCTTTTATCACCAGTCACGATCTTCAGGAGCCACTTAGAACTATGGGAAGTTATGCAGGTCTTTTAAAGCATCGTTATGAAGGACAGTTAGATGAAGATGCCGATGAATTTATTGAGTACATAGTCAGCGGAGCTTTAAGGATGCAGGATATGATTAAGGGTCTGCGCGAGTATTCACGTGCCGGAACGCATGGCAATGAATTTAAAGAATTTAAATCTGATGATTGTCTTAATAGCGTTATATATGATTTAAAAACCTCTATTGAAGAATGTAATGCTGAAGTAACTTTTGATTCACTTCCAGTAGTTTTTGCTGATGAAGATCAGATTAACAGGGTATTCCAGAATCTCATTAGTAATTCCTTGAAATTCTGCAGGGAAGGAGTTCCACCTAAAATTCATATTTCTGCAAAAAAAGAAGGTAATGAATATGTTTTTAATGTACATGATAATGGAATAGGCATAGAAGAGCAGTACTCAGATATTATATTTGAAGTTTTCAAACGATTACACGCTATTGGGCGATATGAAGGATCTGGAATTGGATTGGCAATTGTAAAAAGAATTATGGAACGTCACGGCGGGTCAGTATGGGTTGAATCAGAATATGGTAAAGGTTCTAACTTTTATTTTACCATACCTGAACGAATAAAATAATTTTTTTAATCACCAGAGATGGGGAATGAGTCTGTATTTCACCTTCTTTTTATAATTTCATAGCCCTTTAATTCTTCCGAAAGAACTTTTCTTATAAGTTTTATAAATAACCAATAGTCAGTTTGTTGAAAAGTGGAGGGAAAAAATGGCAGATATAGTTTTATTGGCTTTAAAGGTCTTGTTGGTATTCTTTATTGTATATTCCCTGATAAAATTCATGTTTTTCTTTTTTGCAAAGTATGACACCAGAAGAAAGTTATTGGATTCATCCTATAATGGAAAAACCAGCGCAACAAAGGTACAGGATATTTTTTTGCTGGTTATGATATTAATTTTAACAGGTTTACTGTTTGTATCTGGAGCAACGGAATACATCAACTTTATTACTGGCCTCCTGGTTGGAATGATATTGATTCAAACGTATTTCCACAGCTTTTCTAAACCTTTAACCCCAGAGGAATCTCCAGAGGCACCTATTTCGCCTATAAAAATGATGTCATATGCTATAGAAGCTAATCCAGAAAAGGCATGGAAACAATTAGTAATTATGACAATACTTTTTATATGGGCTCTTTACATGCTTTTGACACAAGGTTTTGGTTTGTTCGGATGATTGGATGTAAAAGTGAGTTTTTTAACACTTCAAAAAAAATAGTATGTCGGGAAAGATTAATTTTTTCCCTTCAATCAAGATTTAATTAATTATATTTTCCTTTTTGAATCAACAAGCTTCTCAAGTCTCTGCATATCCACTTCCCTTTTAAATAATGGACTGTCATCTTCCCTGTAAACTGTTAAAATATCTTCATATGGGTTTTTATTTGGATTGATGTATAAAACGCCTAAGGGGAATTTATGGAACTCTATAGCCTTTTTAAAAGCCTCAACTCTATCATGAGGATCATATGAATCGTCAAGATTGTAGACATTGTCTCTAAACCATTTGTAAGTATTTATTTTATTATAGGTAACGCATGGCTGGAATACATCAACAAGAGAAAATCCTTTATGGGTAATTGCTTTTTTAAAGACTTCCTTCATGTGATTCATATCTCCAGCAAAAGTTCTGGCCACAAAGGATGCATCAAGACCGATAGCAATGGCCAACGGATTAAAAGGTTCTAAAGATACACCTTCGATCTGTAAAGGTGTTTTGAATTCCTGCTGAGTTGTAGGGGATGCCTGACCTTTTGTTAAACCATATACCATGTTGTTATGTACTATTGCGGTTATATCTGGATTTCGGCGGATTGTGTGCATGAAATGGTTTCCTCCTTCACCGTACATATCCCCGTCACCGCTTGTAACGATTACAGTTAGTTTTCTGTTTACAGATTTAATTGCAGTTGCAGGGGGGAGCGCCCTGCCATGAAGACTGTTATAAGTGTTTGATTTAAGATAGTGTGGAAGCTTTCCAGCCTGACCTATTCCTGAAGCTAAAACAAGCTGGTTCTGGTCAATCTCAAGTTCTGCAAGTGCAGTTTTCAATGTTTTTAAAATGGGAAAATCGCCGCAGCCAGGGCACCATGCCACATCTGCGCCCTCAACATCAAAGCTTACGGAAAATTTCGTTTTCCGTGCTCCAAAATTCTTCGAATTTTGAGAGATTTTTGGATCCATTATACCATCTCCAGAAAGCTTTTTAAGTGTTCCGTGACTTCTTCAACCGAAAAAGGCATTCCATTGTATTTTAATGCTTTTTCATGAATTTCAAATCCTGTTACTTGTTTTATAAGGTTTCCAAATTGAGAAGTAGCATTATTTTCGAAAATAATTGTCATTTCAGCTTTTTCAAGATAATTTAAAGTACTTTCATGAAGTGGATAGACCTGTTTAAAGTGTAAAAAGGCAATTTCATCCCTTCCAAGATGATTCAATCCTTCTTTTATGGTTCCGTAGGTGGATCCCCATCCAACAACCAGAATTTTGTAATCCTCACTTCCCACAAGTTCAGGCTCAATAATATCTTTTGTTATACCTTCAAATTTTTTTAGGCGTTTTTCAACCATTTTATTCCTTAAATGAAGGTCTTCGGTAATATGACCTTCAATGTCATGTTCGTCTGAATCCACAACTACAAATCCATTTCCATATCCGGGAATTCCTCTTGGAGATATCCCATTGGCTGTTATTTCATATCTCCTGTAGTCTTCGTGGGTTTCAACGATGTATTTTTTATTTTCTATACTGGACAGGTCAATATCAGGCAAATTGTAGTAAATATCTGCAAAATACTGATCAGAAAGTATAAAAACAGGTATCTGGTATTTATCTGCCAGGTTAAAGGCCTGATGGGTTAAAAAGAGTGCATCCTCAAATTTTCCAGGGGCAAATATTGCTTTTGGAGTTTCACCAGGGGAAGAATATAGTGCAAGATTCAGATCTTCTTGAGCAGTTCGCGTAGGTAATCCAACTGCTGGTCCGGGACGCTGAGCGAGGTATATAACAATAGGAGTTTCAATCATTCCTGATAACCCTACAGCTTCACTCATAAGTGCAAATCCGCTTCCTGAAGTTGCTACAAGTGATCTTGCACCTGCATAGGAAGCTCCAAGTCCCATATTTATGGCAGCTATCTCATCTTCTGCCTGTTCAAAAATCATGCCGAATTCTGTGGAATGTCCAGCAATAAATGTTTGAAGCGGCGTTGATGGCGTCATGGGGTATGAAGACATGAATTTGAGGCCTCCTGCAATACATCCAAGCCCTACCGCATCAGTTCCGTTTAAAAGAATCTCATCTCTAATTTTTGGATCTTTTTTTATCTTTACATTGAATTTTCCAGAGCTGATAAAGTCTTCTCCAATTTTATAGCCTTCTTCTCCTGCCTGCAGATCTTTTTGAAGGATTTCTTCACCCTTTCTTTTAAACATGGCAGTTATGCATTCATCGAATATTTCTTTATCCACATTCAGGACTCTGCAAAGAGCGCCTGCAGCAATGATATTGGCAAATATGGGGCCTCCAATTTCTGCAGCCATCTTTAAAAATGGAATCTTTATTACATCATTTCTTTCAACATCTTCAAGTGTTTTTTCATCTCCAATTATTATGGTATTATCAGATATTCTCTCTTCAAGGTGATCTATGGCTCCTTTACTGATTGCAATCAATATATCGATTCTGTCAACATAAGCAGCTACTCTTTTTGAGGATACTCGTATTTCAGTGGAGTTTTCCCCTCCCCTTATCCTTGACATGTATTCTTTTGAAGAAAATACATTGTATCCTCCAAGTTTAACTGCCTGGACCAGTATTTCTTCCACTGTTTGAATTCCCTGCCCTGCCTCACCGCACAGGACTATTGAAACATCTTCTCCAGATAAAAACTCAGACATGGTTTAACCACCGTTAGTAAAATTTTACCAATTTATACTAATTTATGGCTTCAATTTTACTTAAATTTTGGTATCAGACTTTTTTTTATGAAAAATAGAAAAATAAATATTAAAAAAGAAATTATTAAAAGAAAAAATTAAAAATTAGCGTATATTTTCCAGGGCCCATTTTTTACCGGATTCCAGAATTTCAAGGTTTACAGGGATTAATTTTGGCTTTTTAGAAAATGTATGCTGGATTGCTTTTTTAAACATATCCTCAGATAGTCCTGCACGTCCAAGGGCCATTAAAACACCGAGTAAAACAGTGTTACCTGCCCTTTTTACTCCCTGTTCCTTTGCAATCTTGAAAGCAGGAACTGAAACTGCTTCAACACCTTCTGGTGCCTCAAAGTCCCCTATTGCAGAATCATAGAGGATTAAACCACCTTTTTTAACCTCTCCCTTGAATTCTTCCAGTGAAGGTCTGTTAAGAGATACAAGTGTGTCAACCTCATGGACTGCAGGAGAACCTATAACGCTTCCAGAAAGAACTACAACACAGTTAGATGCCCCTCCTCTTTGTTCAGGACCGTATGATGGATAATAGGACACATGACGCCTTGCTTTCATTCCTGCTTCCGCCAGAGTAAGCCCCATACTTAAAACACCCTGACCACCGAATCCTGTGATCTTTATACTTTTTTCTTTATAATCAGGATCAATAACGGCATCTTTGGTGCTTTCACTGCTTACATTAAAGATTCTATCGAGAGATTCCCTGGAAAAGTCGCTTGCACCTCTGCAAAGGGGTTCTACTTCTTTAATTTTATCTCTGAAGTTTTTAACAGGAAACTCCTTCTCCATTTCTTCGTTGATAAATTTTTCAGCCCCCACTGCATCCTGTCTCAAATTTGTGGGGCATGGTGATAGCACTTCAACAAAGGCATATCCTTTACCATCTTTCTGTACTTCAAGAGCTTTTTTCACTGCTTTTTTTGCTTTTCGTGTATGTTTAACATCTGAAAGTGATACTCTTTCGATAAATACAGGCGCATCAAGGTTATCAATGAGTTCGCACATGTGCAGAGGATATCCTGCAAATCTGGGGTCTCTTCCTTCAGGACAGGTTACTGTAACCTCTCCGATTAATGTTGTAGGAGCCATCTGCCCTCCAGTCATCCCATAAACTGTGTTGTTTATGAAGAATACCGCCAGTTTTTCGCCCCGATTTGCAGCCTGTATGGTTTCATTCAGTCCGATTGAAGCTAAATCTCCATCTCCCTGGTATAACATGACAATCGCATTGTCTTCTGCTCTTGAAAGTCCTGTTCCAACAGCTGGTGCTCTTCCATGGGCTACCTGAACGTTTCCGCAGTCAAAATAGTAGTATGCAAATACTGCGCATCCTACAGGGCTTGTCATGATGGATCTTTCCTGTATTCCAAGCTCGTCAATTGCTTCTCCAATGAGCTTGTGTAATATTCCATGGCCGCAGCCTGGACAGTAATGAGTTGCTGTTGGTGAGCTTCCTCCCTTTCTGGGGAATTCATCATATAGTGATTTTGGTTTTCCAATGATTTTTTCATCCATTTTATTTACCCTCCAAAAATTTATTTTTGGGGTTCAGGAAATTCCTTGAATTTCCTTCAACTCCAGCAACTTCTCTGATTTTAAGCATTATATCTTCAAGTTCAATAATATTTCCACCCATACGATTTATAATCTCTACATTCTTGCATTCAATGGCCATCTTTATATCTTCACGCATCTGTCCGTTGCTCATCTCCACAGATATGAATTTAGGACTTATACCATCAGCAATTCTTTTTAATTCTTTTTCTGGAAATGGAAACAGTGTTTTAGGTCTGAAAAGCCCAGCTTTAATTCCTTCACTTCTTGCAAGATCCACTGCAGATCTTGCTATTCTGCTGCTTATTCCGTAGGATACAAGAACTATTTCAGCATCTTCTATTTGATATTCCTCATAATCTACTTCAGATTCCTTAATTTTCTCATATTTTTCCTGAACTTTGAAGTTAAACTCTTCCAGCAGATCAAAATCAAGGAATATGGAAGTAACAAGGTTTCCCATTGTTTCTTTATTTCCGCAGACTGCCCAGGAAGTATCAATTTCAGGTTCGACCGCTTCTTCTGGAAAGTGTAATGGTTCTATCATTTGCCCCAATACTGCATCTGCCATGATTATTACTGGATTTCTCCATTTTTCTGCAAGTTCAAATGCTTTCATGGTAAAATCGCACATTTCTTGAACAGAATTAGGGGTTAAAACGATATTTCTATAATTACCGTGACCTCCACCTTTAACAAGCTGGTTGTAGTCTCCCTGTTCGGGGCCAATATTTCCAAGACCAGGTCCTGCTCTCATAACATCCACTATAACGCAGGGGAGTTCTGTACCTGCTAAAAATGATATTCCTTCCTGTTTCAGGCTTATTCCAGGACCTGAAGAGGCGGTCATTACTCTGTGTCCTGCTGCAGCTCCTCCATAAACCATGTTTATAGCTGCTTCTTCCGATTCTGCCTGCACAAATTTCCTTCCAACCATCGGAAAGTATTTTGAGGCTTCATGAAGGATTTCACTTGCAGGAGTAATTGGATATCCAAAATAACAGTCACAGCCTGCATACATGGCCCCTATTATTACTGCTGTATTTCCTCTTATAAGTTGAGTTGCCATGCTTAATCCTCCTCTTTTTTAGCTTTTTTTGGAATGTGAACTTCAATTGCTAAGGGTTCTGGACAGGTGTAATAACAATCTCCACATCCTGTACACCCTTCTCCTTCATAAATTACGTAATGATAGCCTCTCTCATTGGTATCATCACTCATCTTCAGAACATTTTTTTTACACCCTATAATACATCTTTCACATGCTTTGCATTCCAGAGCATTTATTACGGGGTATGGTTCTTTTTTAGCTGATTCAGACATAATATATCCTTCTAAATTAATTTATTCTTTATTAAAAAATTTAAAAACAAAGATAGGGTTAATTTTCCCTATAACTCGGTAATTTTATTCCTGATCCTGAGTTCGTATTTCTACTCTCCTTATTTTCCCGCTGATTGTTTTGGGGAGTTCATCCACAAATTCAATAACACGAGGGTATTTATATGGTGCTGTTACTTTTTTAACATGATTTTGAATTTCTTTTTTCAGTTCTTCTGAAGGTTCATAATCATTGGTGAGCATTATTGTTGCTTTAACCACCTGGCCTCTTACAGGGTCAGGGAATCCGGTTATAGCACATTCTAAGACAGATGGATGGGATATAACTGCACTTTCTACTTCAAATGGGCCTATTCTGTAACCTGAACTTTTAATCATGTCGTCGGTTCTTCCAACAAACCAGATATAGCCGTCTTCGTCCATCCAGGCAGTATCTCCTGTGTGGTAACATTTATTGTACCAGACTTCCTTAGTTTTCTCAGGATTAAGGTAGTAACCTCCAAATAGTCCTATGGGTTTATCTTCAACGGTTTTAATAACGATTTCGCCTTCTTCCCCAATATCTGAAGGCTTATTCTCTTTATCCACGATAATAATGTCGTAGATTGGGGCAGGTTTTCCCATTGAACCGGGTCTTGGTTCTATCCATGGAAAATTAGCGACAGATACTACAGTCTCTGTTTGACCAAATCCTTCTCTTAATTCTAGGCCTGTAAATTCTTTGAATTTATTGTAAACTTCAGGATTTAAAGGTTCTCCTGCAGTAACTGCATATTCGAGGGTTGAAAAGTCGTATTTTGACAAATCTTCTTTTATTAAGAATCTGTAAATTGTTGGGGGTGCACAGTAGGTTGTGACTCCATATTTTGAGGCTTTTTCAAGCATATTTCCTGCATCAAACCTTTCATAATCATATACAAATACAGCGCTTCCTGATATCCACTGTCCGTATATTTGACCCCAGACTGACTTTGCCCAGCCGGTATCAGCAACTGTATAGTGAAGCCCATCTTCAACTACATTCTGCCAGTATTTTGCAGTGATTATGTGGGCTAAGGGATAAGTGTAATCCTGTTGAACCATTTTAGGGAGTCCAGTAGTTCCTGATGAGAAATATACTAATGAAATATCATTATTTACAGTATTTGCATCTCCAGAGAGACGTTTAAATTCAAGAGGAGCTTTTTCAATTTCATCCCTGAAGTTAAGCCACCCCTCTTTATCTTCATCACCAACAATGGTTTTTATAAGTTCATAATCTTTTAATTCTTTATTTGCTTCGTTAAAATGCTCTGGAACGCCGTCTTCGGCGATGCAGACTACCATTTTAATTTTCGCCTGCTCTACCCTGTATACTATATCTTCAGATCTAAGCATATGGGTGGCAGGAATTGCTATTGCTCCTATTTTGTGGAGTCCCAAAATGCAGAACCAGAATTCATAGCGCCCTTTAAGCGTAAGCATTACAGTGTCGCCTTTTTTTATTCCGTATTTAATGAAGAAGTTCGCTGCCTTGTCGCTGTAATATTTCATATCTGCAAATGTGAATACAGCCTCATTATTATGGTCATCGCACCAGACCAGGGCAACTTTATCTGGAATCTTTTCTGCGTACTCATCAACAATGTCATAGGCAAAATTGAAATTATCAGGAACATTTATACTGAAATTTTCTTTAAAATCTTCGTATGATTCAAATTCAACCTTTGAAACGAATTTATTTAATAGTGAAGACATTTTATTACTCCTTATTACATTACTATTGCCAGGAATTTGGCTGGTTTATCATTTAACGCTTCCATTGCATGTTCATATGAAGAATCATAGAATATTGAATCCCCTTCATTTAGAATGATCTTATTATTATGAATATAAATCTTTAAAGTTCCTTCAAGGACATAATCAAATTCCTGTCCTGGATGTGAATTTCTGGAAGGTTTTTCTTTCTTTGGTTCAACTGTAACGATAAAAGGTTCTGCTTTTTTGTGGATGAATTTTTCAGCAAGGTTCTCGTATTGATACTGTTTACGTCTTTCTACTACTGCTCCTTTTCCCTTCCTTGTAATAGTGAAGATGTGCATTCTTGTCTCTTCACCGGTTAGTAGCAGACCCATATCTACATCAAATTTATGGGCAATTTCATATAGAATGCTTGCAGGAATATCAGAAACTCCATCTTCATATTCTTTGTAGGTTTCAGCATCAATATTCAGATATTCCGCCATTTCTTCAACGCTTATTTCTGATAAATCCCTTAATTCGAAGATACGTGACCCGATTTCTTTCATTTTCTCTTTCATTCTACCACTCTTTAAAATTGAACTTCAAATCTTTTATTATGATTTACAATTATTATAATTTTCAGTTAAGATCTATAAAATGAAATATCCAGATTTAATAATAATGATATACCCCACAAAAAAGTGTAATGACACCCATTTTTTTAACAAATTTAACAAGCAAATCTACAGAATATTCATGATTATTAATGATAATTCTTATTTATCCACAACTAATATAAAAAGTTTAGGTCAAATACAACAAATGCTCTATTTGTGGGATAAACTTAAATTAAACCTAAAATACACATCTTTTTTTTATATTGTAAAAATACCAAATAATAGAAAAGCTTATAAAGGTTGCATTGGACTCATAATGAAATTTAAATCCATATATTAAATTTTAAATTATTACAAAATACATTATGCAACTCTTGAAAAATAGCTGAATATGGGCATAAAACATAACTAGCCATGTATTCTCTTTTCTTAAAAAGTATCAGGACCTATTAAGATCCAAAAGATACTAAAAACTGAGTTATATCATCTGCCCAAAAAAAGAGGTGATAGGATATAAACCTGAGCTTATATCCCTGCTATTTTTTTACCGAAGTCTATTGCTGCCTGTTGTTCATCAACATCAGGATTCCATTGATTTTTAAAACCCTCATCAATGAGTTCAAAACCTGCATCTTCCATTAAATCGTTCATGACTTTTACAGATTCCCCACTCCATCCGTAGCACCCAAATGCTGCTGCCTTTTTATTCTTAAATTTTAACTCCTTCATCAAATGGATGAAACCGGCCATACTATGCAGAATGCTGTTGGACATAGTTGGTGAACCCACCAAAACGGTTTTTGATCTAAAAACTTCAGTTATAACATCGTTTTCGTCACTTTTAGCCACGTTGAAGACTTTTACAACCACATCAGGATCTGCAAGGCCTATTCCTTCGGCTATATTTTCCGCCAGCATCTTAGTACCGTTCCACATGGTGTCATAGACAATAGTGATTTGATCCTCCTGGTAGTCGTTGGCCCACTCAGAGTATTTTTCAACAATCTGCAGGGGATTGTCTCTCCATATAACCCCGTGACTGGTGGCAATCAGGTCAATCTGAAGGTTTAAAGAAAGGATTTCGTCCAGTTTTTTCCGTAATATTGGGCTGAAAGGTGCTAGAATATTAGCATAGTATTTTATGGCTTCATTAAAGAGGTCGCACTGATCCACCAGGTCATTATACAATTTTTCAGTGGCAAGGTGCTGTCCAAAGGCATCGTTACTAAACAGTATATTGTCCTCGGTAAGGTAGGCGGCCATGCTGTCTGGCCAGTGCAGCATCATCATTTCAACAAAGACCAGTTCCTTTCCATTTCCAACATCTAAGGTATCCCCTGTCTTGACCACGCGAAAATCCCAATCCTGATGAAACTGTCCTTTTAAGGATTTAACAGCATTTGCTGTGCAGTAAATTGGGGTGTCAGGAATATGTTTCATTAAAGCGGGAAGCGCCCCGCTGTGGTCTATCTCTCCATGATTGGCCACGATATAATCAATTTTATCCAGATCGATCACTTCGGCTAAATTCTCCACAAATTCCTCATCAAAGGGAGACCACACCGTATCAATCAGGACAGTTTTTTCTTCCTGTATCAGGTATGAGTTGTAGGTTGAGCCTTTATGAGTTGAATATTCGTTTCCATGAAACTTTTTAAGCTCCCAATCTACCTTACCTACCCAGAATACATTATTTTTTATTTGCTTTTTCATTTCGTTCACTCTCCTTGAATTAGTTTATGTGCATAATTTATCCATAAAATCCGAACTGATTCTAATAATTAATGAATATTTTCATCAGATATGTCTGGTCAACCGCCTTTTCATTTTCTTTGGGATAGATTGAAAATCTCTTCAATCTTGATTGATAAACTCATTAATACTGATATCATAATAGCTACTACACTATAAACTATTACTCTTAAATGTTAAATAATTTTTTATAGGCCTGCTATATCAAGAATTTCTATTAAAATTAAGTTTCTGGCATTATCATGGATTATTGGATATTTAAAAAGCACCTTGATTTTGAAGCCACTTTAAATAAGAAAAAGAATAAAATGTTACTTTTTGGCGTGTTTTTATGTTAAAATAGGGGTGTCATGATTATTAATACTAATCATCATTATCATAATTTAAAAACTTATTCTGACATAAATTATTGTGTTGAATGTATTAAAGAGAATCCTAAAAAATTATTTCATATAATCCAGTATACAAATGTAGCTTACCCTGAAAAAGACATTAGGATCAAATCTTATTGTAAGAAATGTAATGCAATTATTTTTTCTGATAAACCTTTAAAAAACCATCTATGTAATAGATGCAAAGAAAAAGAAGAAAAATTAAAAATAAAACAAAATAAAAAGAACATAAAGAAGGAATTAGATATATTAAATAACAGAATTTATTATTATTATGTTATATTAAAGGAATTAAAAAATTCTATTATTTATCCAAGTCCTTTCAAAGATTTAATTCAATTTCTCTCAATAAATTATCCTATTATAGTTAAATACCAAAGTATTTATACTTTTAGTGGGAATATTATTTATTAT
>ENA-UOOM01000054-UOOM01000054.1-fermentation-metagenome-genome-assembly--contig:-NODE-54-length-145167-cov-21.360749_pt1 | contig 145167 bp, 135 predicted proteins | sample MGYA00245781_ERZ724031 | MGnify/ENA primary metagenome ERZ724031 (study PRJEB28704, sample SAMN03018317) | fermentation metagenome | biome: anthropogenic terrestrial biome; feature: soil...
ATATGAGTTGGGGTTGTAAAATCGGTTGACAAATAGATTCAATCCTATTGTGTTTCTGGGTGTAATAAAGGGTGTAAATCTCGTAACAACTTGATTTACACCCTTTATTGCGGAGAGAGAGGGATTCGAACCCCCGGAAGCTCGCACTTCAACGGTTTTCAAGACCGCCGCAATCGACCACTCTGCCATCTCTCCCATAAATCGAGTGCAAAGATATGATTAATTCTCATAATAAAAAAGGTAATTTCGGTAATATTTTTACTCAATTTAAAAAAATCAATATTTCGTTGTATCTTTGTATAAACAGAGTGTTGTAATGTTCTTTTAAACAGACTTCAAACATATTTTCTACTTCAAACAATAAACTATTATATGCTATTTACCGAACTTCCGTTAACAGATTCACTTTTAGAAGGCTTGGATGCAATGAATTTCAAGGAAACCACTCCTGTTCAGGAACAGGCAATACCTATCCTGCTTGAGAAAAAAGATGTTATTGCCTGCGCACAAACGGGTACAGGCAAGACTGCTGCTTTTTTGCTCCCACTTTTAAATAATCTGCAGACTGATAATCATGACACTAATAAGGTAAATGCTATAATTATGGCTCCTACACGCGAGCTGGCTCAGCAGATCGACCATATGATGGAAGGGTTTTCCTACTATACACCATTTTCTTCGGTTGCAGTTTATGGCGGTAATGACGGTGAAGCGTGGGATGTTCAGAAAAAAGGACTCTTGAATGGTGCAGAGGTGGTGATAGCAACGCCCGGAAGGTTATTGTCACATATAAACCTATATAATATAGATTTCTCCGGCGTTAAATATTTCATCCTGGATGAGGCAGACAGGATGCTGGACATGGGGTTTTATGATGACATAATGAAAATTGTGAAACTGCTGCCAAAGATAAGGCAAACAGTTATGTTTTCAGCTACGATGCCACCTAAAATTCAACAGATGGCTAAAACCATTCTAACAAATCCCGAGGAAATAACAATTGCCGTAGCAAAACCGCCTGAATCAATCATTCAGTCGGCATATATCTGTTACGAGTATCAGAAAATGGAGATCCTCAAGCTCCTTTTCGAAAAAAAGAAACCTAATAAGGTGATTCTCTTCTCAGGAAAGAAACTAAAAGTTAAAGAGATTGCCAAAACTCTCCACAAGATGAAGCTATCAGTGGGTGAGATGCATTCCGACCTTGATCAGTCTCAACGGGAGCATGTAATGCATGAATTTAAGAATGAGAGAATTGATATTCTAGTTGCTACTGATATTGTTTCGCGAGGGATTGACATTGATGATATCACTCTTGTTATAAATTTTGATGTGCCTTATGATGTAGAAGATTATGTGCATAGAATCGGGCGTACCGCACGTGCCGGAGATTCGGGCATGGCTATAACCTTTGTATCCCCAGAAGAACAATATTTGTTTGAACAAATTGAGCAGTTCCTTCAAAAAAAGGTTTACAGAATACCTGTTCCTGTAGAAGTTGGAGAGGCACCTGAGTATAATCCCGAAAAGTTCAGAAAACAAAAAGGAGCTAAAAGACATTCATCAAAGAGAAAAGTTTCTGCTAACAAAGTAGATAGTACTAAATCAGAAAGACCTAAAACTTCTGCCAGAAAAGACAATAAGCCGAAATCAGAAAAAAAGGGCAACGTGAATCCGGCTAAAAATGAAAGATCCGTTAATAATGAAAACAGTATCAATTTTGAAGTCAAAAAAACCGGGAATAGAAAAAAGAGCGACAGATACAAAAGTAAGAGTAAAAAAAGTCAGGAAGATGTACAACAGAAGGTAGCACAGACACAGGAAACAGTCAAGCCAAAAGGAAAAGCAGCAGGTGATAAATCATCGAAGCCTGTTGTAAAAGAAGACAAAAAGCCTGTTAGAACCAAAGACAAAAAGCTGATCAAGAAAAAAATAAATACAAATAAAGAGACTGTTTCCAGAAAGCATGAAACTGTTTCTAAGAAAGTTGAATCCGTTAAACAGCCAGAGGAAACAGGCAAAAAAAAGAGATGGAGCTGGTGGCCTTTTGGTAAATAATCGCGAAGCCGGTCTGACAAGCATCAGTCCGGCTCCTAATCGGAAGTACAGTTTTTGATCCTATTCCTTCCGCTTTATCATAAGATTTTCTTATTTAAATTTACTGTCAGATATCAATTCAGACTTTTAATTCGGCTTTATTTTCTAACTGAACTACTTCCATTCCACGAATAATAGCTTTCTCATTAACCGGTAAAAGGTAATGATGACGCTCAGGAAGAGTTTCCTTGAGTCCTTTCATCACATTCTCTATCTTAAGCATTGGAGAGATTTTGAGTAGCCCTCCCAATATTATCATATTAAACACCTTAGTATTCTCCATCTTGACGGATTCATCCATTGCATTTACGCGATATACATTTATATCTGTTCGCTGCACTTTTTTGTTTATACCGTATCCATCGTAAATAAGTACACCACCCGGTTTTACCTTATCCTGAAACTTGTCAAGTGAGGGTTGGTTGAGTACAATAGCAACGTCATAATTATTAACAACAGGAGAACTAATTGGTTCATCAGATATGATTACAGTAACATTTGCAGTTCCTCCTCTTTGTTCTGGTCCGTAAGCCGGAAACCAGGATACCTCTTTATTCTCCATTATACCTGAATAAGCCAGTATCTTGCCCATCGACAATACACCCTGACCACCAAAACCTGCGATTACAATTTCCTGTAGCATTATATTTATTTAAAGTTTTTAAACGTTTTTCAAGTCACCAATTGGAAATACTGGGAACATATTCTCCACCATCCAGTCGTTTGATTGAGCAGGAGTCATTTTCCATCCTGAATTACAGGTTGATACAACCTCTACAATTGATGTACCCTTACCTGCCATAGAGTTTTCGAATGCAAGTTTGATAAGCCTCTTTGTTTTCTTTACTGCAGCTGCCGTGTGTACACTAGTGCGTGTAGCAAGACAAACGCCATCAAGCTGAGCCAGCATATCAAGTATTTTAAGCGGGCGTCCCATGGTCTGGATATCACGACCATAAGGACTTGTAGATGTTTTCATATCCGCCAGCGTTGTAGGTGCCATTTGCCCTCCTGTCATTCCATAAATTGCATTATTAATAAAAATAATAGCAATATTTTCTCCTCGGTTTGCAGTATGAATTGTTTCGGCAGTACCAATAGCTGCAAGGTCTCCATCGCCCTGATAAGTGAATACCATCTTGTCGGGCAGCAAACGCTTAGTTGCGGTAGCTAAAGCAGGCGCACGACCATGAGCAGCTTCCTGCCAATCGATATCGAGATAATTGTATGCAAAAACAGCACAACCAACAGGTGCAATACCTATTGTTTTCTCCTGAAGACCAAGCTCTTCAATAACCTCTGCGATTAACTTATGCACAACACCATGTGAACATCCGGGGCAGTAGTGCATATGATTATTGTTCATCAGATCCGGCTTACCGTAAATAAGATTCTCCGGACATACTATATCATTTTTATTCATACGATTAAAACTAATTATTTTTTACTGAATCTGTAAATCAGGTAAAATATGATAGCTGCTCCCCCAACCCACCAAGTAAGTCTCATATTTTTGTCAGACGAGAAATATACAACTATTGTTGCGATAAACGCCAACAGGAAAAGTAACAAAAACAAATTTCTTATTTTTGGATCCATATCGTTTGATTGTTTATTTTACAATTTTGTCTTTAAGAGCTTCCAATACACCATCAGGTGTTGGAACTATTCCACCTAGTCGACCGTAATGTTCAACAGGCACCTTGCCGTTGACTGAGAGTCGCACATCTTCAACCATCTGGCCGGCATTAAGCTCAACAGTTAGCATTCCTTTCACCTTATCGGCATATTCAAATAATATCTTAGAAGGGAAAGGCCATAAGGTTATTGGACGAATCAAACCTACTTTTATACCTTCTTCACGTGCCATTTCAATAGCTTTAAGACAAATACGTGCAGCTGAACCAAAAGCAACTATAATATAATCAGCATCATCACATTTAATCTCTTCATAACGAACTTCGTTTGCCTCAACCTGGCGATATTTTGCCTGAAATCGGAGGTTGTTTTTCTCCATAGATGCAGAATCCAATTCAAGAGAAGTAATAATATTAGGACCTCTGTCGGGAGTTTTGCCGAGTGTAGCCCACGGGCATTGTACACGAATTTCCTGTTCTGTTCTTCTGGGCTTGAAATCCGGAAGTTTCACTTTCTCCATCATCTGCCCAATGACACCATCTGTCAGAATCATTGCAGGATTGCGGTACTTAAAAGCAAGATCGAAGCCTAACCCTACAAAATCAGCCATCTCCTGAACTGAATTGGGAGCCAGCGTAATTAGTTTATAATCGCCATGGCCTCCACCCTTTACAGTTTGAAAATAATCAGCCTGAGACGGTTGGATAGTGCCTAAACCAGGTCCGCCACGCATCACATTTACAATAAGGCAGGGCAGTTCAGCACCAGCCATGTATGAGATTCCTTCTTGTTTAAGACTGACACCAGGACTTGAAGAAGAGGTCATTGAGTATTTGCCGCATGCAGCACCACCATAAACCATGTTGATTGCAGCCACTTCACTTTCTGCCTGCAGTACCACCATACCGGTTGTATTCCAGGGGGCTTCCGCCATCAGGGTTTCTATAATTTCAGACTGAGGTGTGATAGGGTAACCAAAATAGCCATCAACTCCATAACGAATTGCTGCATGTGCAATGGCTTCGTTCCCTTTCATCAAAGATATCGCTTCTGACATACTATTATATTTATCAAAGGATTTTTAGGTGAATAATTAATCGACTCTCTTTTTGTATACTGTAAGACAAGCGTCCGGGCAAACATACCCACAGTTTGCACAACCAATACAAGCGTCAGGGTCTTTCATATATACATAATGATACCCACGATCATTTACTTCGCGTGGTTCTAGTTCGAGAACGTCTGTGGGACATGAAACAACACAAAGATCACATCCTTTACAGCGATCCTTGTCAACCACAACATAACCAATGAATTTTGCCATTATCCGGAGGATTTTAGATTTATATATGCAAAGATACCGTTTTAAATGATTTTACAGGTGAAATAATATAATAAATTACCAGCTGAAAGCAACATCACTCATCCAGTGACCATGAACTTTTAACACCTGCTCAATTACATCCCGGGCTACTCCTTCCCCACCTTTTTTTGGTGATATGTATTTAGCAATTGCTTTTATTTCGGGAGCAGCATCGTTTGATGCAATTGGTAAACCCACATTCATCATTACTTTGTAATCGGGTATATCATCACCAACATATATTATTTCTTCAGGTTTGTACCCTGTCTTCTTTAAATAATCATAAAAATCTGTCATTTTAATTTCAGATTTTAAATAGATGTCTTTTATTCCCAATGATTCATATCGTACTTTAACAGAAGGTGAATTTCCACCTGTGATAATAGCTACACCATATCCACATTTTACTGCCAGATGCAATGCGTAGCCGTCGTGAATGTTAGCAGTACGCAGTGGTTCACCATTAGATGAAAGGGTGATAGTTTGTTTGGAGAGAACTCCATCAATATCAAATATAAAAGCTCTTATCTTCTTCAGATCGTAATTTATAGCGCTCATTTGGAATGTTTATTAATACTTTTGCTTAAAAGCTTGTAGATTTCTTTAGTCTCGTTGTCTTTAATAAGATCAATATGTTTTTGAATGATTTTTTCATCGTAACGGATTGCCGGGCCTGTTTGAGCACTCTTAGGGTCCATTTCCATGACTTTAGCTGCAGTTTCCCTAATCAACGGTTTTAATACATCAAAAGGAATATCATGGTGATTTAATATTTCAGATGCTAATAGATAAGTATGATTACTGAAATTATTAGCAAATACTGCTGCCAAGTGCAGATAAAGCCTTTTATCACAATCAAGAACCCTAACAGAACCTGAAATTAATTTGGCAATACTCTCTAAAACATTCTCTGTGTGGCAACTATCTCCTTCTATAAAAATTGGAATGTTCCGGAAGTCAACTTCACGACTTTTGCTAAATGTCTGCAATGGATAAAACACTCCATATCCATCTGATTTATATTGTGACAAGAGATTCATCGGCAAACTACCCGAAGTATGAACCCATATACCACCGGTTAAAGGCATTGACTTGACAACTTCAAGGAGGGCGTCATCTTTAACCGAAAATATATACAAATCTGCTTCACTCCGGATTGATTTTATATTATCAACAGGCTCGGCATCCAATTTAGAAGCAAGCAATTTAGCATTTTCAATGGATTTGCTGAATATCTGAACTATATCGTTTCCAGACTTCTTTAATGCAACCGATAAATGCGTTGCCAAATTGCCCGATCCAATAAATACTATTTTCATTTTAATTAATTCTCAAATCACTAATTCATCAATACCAATAATAGAAAATTAAACTAAGATTATAAATTAATATTCCTATTTATTAATATTCAACCACTTTAATACCAACCTTTTCAATTCCTTTAAGAGGATTATTGTTCACAAGTTGGTTGATTTTTAAAACATAAACTCGGGATGTATCTAAAGCTACTGAAGATTTAAAGGGTAAGGAAAGTTGATGCAATCCTCCTGTTCCACTTCCAAGCCATTTATTGTAATCATCTGCCAGACGGCTATGCAGAGTATCGCATCTATAAACCGAATCATTAAGGTTGTGCTCAACATGCAACCAGATATCTTTATAAGGATAAATATCAGCAGTTGTCAGTTCTATTGTAAAATCATGCCGCCTTAACGGATTGAATTTAATCGAGTCCATAGAAAAAGTTAATACACTATCTCTATACCAAATTCCCTTGTTGATTTGATGATAACGGAAATAAACCTCACCGTTTGAACAAGATTTAAAAGTGATGAGTAATAACCCTATAAATAAAACGAGGATTTTATTCCTTAATTCCACCGGACGATTTATTATTTCTCTTGTTTCTGTTATCTGCATTACCTGAACTTCTTCTCCTGGGCTTTCTTTTTTTTCTGTTTCCGCTTCGGGAAGTTTTATCAAAGCGGGTTATGCTTTGATCTTCAAGTATATCGTTATTGAAAACAGTTTCTTTATCACCCCCGTTTTCAATTTCAGAAGCAAGCTTAACCGGCTTTTTACCCTTATTATTCATTCCAATAATTTCGAAAGCACGGTCTTTAGATATAGTTACTTGATTTGCAGCACCATTTTTATCTGTTGAATATGTAAGCATCCCTGCAAGAATATCTGTCTTAAAATGGTAATAATCAGCATCCTTTGTTCGAAGTACAATTTCTCTTGAAGGAAGACTGCGATTAGCTTCTACATACATGTCAACCTCATAATTCATGCAACATTTGAGTTTACCACATTGTCCGGCAAGTTTCTGTGGATTGATTGATATATCCTGACAGCGGGCTGCATTAGTTGATACAGACACAAAGTTTGAAACCCAGCTGCTGCAACACATCTCACGGCCACAAGGTCCGATACCTCCTATACGTCCGGCTTCCTGACGAGCACCAATCTGCTTCATCTCAATTTTAACCCTGAATTCTCCAGCCAGTACTTTTATTAACTGACGAAAATCCACTCTCTCATCAGCAATATAATAAAAGATCGCTTTGTTTCCATCACCCTGATATTCAACATCACCAATCTTCATCTGTAGGCCAAGTTCTTCGGCAATCTGACGCGAACGAATCATGGTAGACTGTTCACGTGCTTTGGCCTGCTCATATTTCTCCAGGTCTGCAGGACGCGCTATACGATATATACGCTTCAAACCACCATTTACATCTTCCCGGTAGTTATTCTTTTTCATCTGCTTCTCTACCAGCTTCCCGGTGAGAGTAACTGTACCAATATCATGTCCCGGTGTTGCTTCTACAGCTACCAGGTCACCCAATTCCAGTTTCAGATCATTACTGTTTATATAATATCCTTTTCGTGTGTTTTTAAACTGAACCTCTACCATCTTTGTGAGTTCCTGAAATTCAGGAAAATCGTGAAGCCAGTCATATATGTGAAGTTTATTTGTGTGTCGGGTACATCCCTTACAACTTTTTGTATTTCGTACGGTCATCTCCTTTACAGGAATAATGTCCGCCAACTTATCTGCTAATATTTCTTTATCCATATATAAATCGCTGTTTCGGATTGAAAAGCGAGACTTTTAGATTATTTACTATAATAAAATATAATGCAAGTTACAAATTATTTTCTTAAAAGCATAGTTGCTTTCAAACAAAGATCTAGGAAAATAATTTTCGCATTACCGTTTTGTTCAATCTGTCGGTAAGCCAGCGTGAACTCTTCATTAAATTCTTCAATATTTTTCTCATTAATGAAAGGAGAGAAGCGTTCACCAAAATTCTGCTCATAATCGTTCATATAAACCATTTCCGGCTCCCCAAGATTATTTACGAAATACTCCCTGAACATCCTCATAGAGTAGAGCAAAAAACTTTTTTGCATCTCTCTGCCTATCCCTGCAAGTTCGTTGGCTGACTCCTTGATTGCTTTAATGTTACCAGAAACTGAACTTCTCATCATATTAACAAAAAGCTCATATAAAAAGCGTGTGTCTTCAGACGAACGTATCATCTCAACAGCTTTGGTATAACTACCATTTGCAATATGCGTAATAGACTGAGCCTCTCCGATTTCTATATCGAAGTTTTCCTGTATTGCCGACACCATCTCCTTGTTTCCAATTGAGTGAATGTGCAAAGGTTGACAGCGAGACCAAATTGTTTGCAAAACATTCTCCCTATCTTCCGAAATGAGCAAAAAAACCGTTTCTCCAGGAGGTTCTTCAATCATCTTCAGAAGTTTATTGGCACAAGCTACATGCATCTTTTCCGGAAGCCATATTATCATAATTTTATAGGGAGCCTCATACACTTTGAGGTTCAGCTTACGAATAATCTCATCGCTCTCTTTAGAATAGATTACACCTTGAGCGTTCTCGGCATTTATATAAGTAAGCCACTGATTAAGGTTGAAGTAGGCACTACTAGACAAAAACTCCCTCCACTGTGGAAGATAGTCATCACTTACTTTTGATTTAATTACAGGAAATACAAAATGCAGATCGGGGTGAGCCAGTTTATTAAACTTATGACATGAAGGACATTCTCCACAGGAATCGTCAGCACTTCGATTACTGCAGTTGAGATACCTGGCATAGGCAATAGCAAGAGGTAGTTTCCCAACACCTTCCGGTCCGTAAAGCATAGTCGCATGAGGAACTTTTCCTCGCCTTACACTTTCGGTTAGATGTTGTTTAACATCATTATGCCCTATCACATCACTAAAAAACATCAATAGATTTCTTTTGCTACTCTGTAAACACTTTCAGTTGCCATCAATGAGTAAAAGTGAATACTTGGTACCTTTGCCTCAACTAATTCTTTACACTGTTTGATGCACCACTCAACACCAACTTCTTTGGCGTCATTATCACTTTTACATTTACGAAGTTCTTTCTCTAGCTCTTCAGGTATATCTGTACGAAAAATACGAGGCAGGACAGTGAGCTGACTCATAAGATGTATCGGTTTGATACCCGGAATAATTGGGACATTGATGCCTGAAGCGCGACATTTATCAACAAATTCAAAGTATTTTCTGTTATCGAAAAACATTTGGGTTGCGAGATAATCAGCACCATTATCAACCTTCATCTTAGTGTAAAATATCTCCGACTCCATATTTGGAGATTCTTCATGCTTTTCAGGGTAACAAGCCATTCCGTAAGAGAAAGGCACCTCAGGTGGAGCAAATCTAGAACCATCGAAAGAAATTCCCTTATTGAAATTATTAACCTGATCCTGAAGTCCTGTTGCATTCAGGTGACTATCCATTGCTCTTTGTTCAGCGTCAAGCTTCTTAGTATCACCTCTCAACAACAACAGATCGGTAACTCCCAGAAAAGATAAATCGATAAGAGCATATTCAGTTTCCTCTTTTGTAAATCCCTGAGATATGATATGTGGAATAGCCCTTATACCATATTTGTTTTTAATTGCTGCTGCTATTGCGACTGAACCCGGACGTTTACGAACATTTACTTTACGATAGACCCCTTTATCATCCTCCTTATAAATATTCTCGCTATGATGAGTAGTTATATTAATATATTTCGGGTCAAATTCAATAAGACGATCTATAGTCTTGAATACCTGCTTAATGCTATTACCTTTTAGAGGGGGGAGTAGTTCAAAAGAAAACGCTGTCTTACCACCCTTTTCAATTAATTCAGGAATCTTCATATTCTAATACTTAAATTCTTTTTCTAATGCTTAATCTCTTTGTTTCAACCAGTAAAGAATGTTTGTCTATTACTTAAATATGGCTCTTACAATATCCATTCCATTTGCATATAATACTAATGCAAACAATAAAACCATACCTGCAACCTGTGCATATTCCATCACCTTCTCATTTGGCTTGCGTCTAGTTATAACTTCGTAAATGAGAAACATAACATGACCACCATCTAATGCCGGTATGGGCAGAATATTCATAAAAGCAAGTATTACAGATAAGAATGCAGTCATCATCCAGAATGCCTGCCAGTTCCACTGTGCCGGGAATAGATTACCTATTGCACCAAATCCACCTAGCGAAGAAGCTCCTTCTTTTGTGAAAACATACTTAAATTGAGCAACATAATCTTTTAATGTTTGAATTCCCATTTTCATTCCAGCCGGAAATGATTCAAAGAAAGTATATGTTATTGTCCTTGTATTGTAAACCAACGCGGCAGGCATTACATAAAAACCGAGTGTACCTGCAGAATCCAATTTTGCCGTGGTTGAATATTGTGTACCATTTCTATAATAATCAAGAACTACCTCACTGTTGCGATTATTTTCCAGAATTTCACGCAGATCAGAGAAAACGGGTGTTGCAACTCCATTAACTGCTACTATACTGTCACCGGCTACAAGCCCTGCCGTTTCAGCCGAGCTGCCCTCCATGGTTTCATAAATAACCGTTGGAATTCGATAAGTGGCAAAACCCTCTGCGTCGGCAAGTAGATTTTTCATTAATCCTTCTTCCATTGGTAATTCAATCATTTCCCCATTTCGACTTACTGTAACAATCTTTGCATCTGCTACATCCAGCAGTGTTCTTACTCCAAAACGGTCAAGTTCTTTATCATCAGCCTTTAAAAGAATATCACCATCCTGAAAACCGGCATTCTTGGCTGCGCGGCTAAATTCCATACCTTGCGTAACATTCTCTAGCGGCAGATAAGTATCGTTCCATGTAAACAAAACCATAGCATAAATGAAAAATGCAAGTATTAGATTAAAAAGTACACCTGCTATCATAACCAGCAATCTCTGCCATGCGGGTTTTGAGCGAAACTCCCATGCCTGTGGAGGCTGAGCCATTTGATCCTTGTCCATTGACTCATCAATCATACCTGAGATCTTAACGTATCCGCCAAGAGGTAACCAACCAATCCCGTACTCAGTGTGACTGTTTTTTGGTTTGTATCTGAAAAGTGCGAAACCTGCATCAAAAAACAGGTAGAATTTCTCTACCCTTATCTTGAACAACCTCGCAAAAATATAATGTCCAAATTCGTGCACTATTACTAAAATAGATAAACTCAGAATGAGCTGCAACGCTTTAATTAAAAATGATTCCATTCAATAATGTTTTCACACAAAACTGTGCGATTTGAATAACTCAGTAATTATCTCTCTTGTCTCGCTGTCAGTTTGTTGATAATCGTCTAAAGACGGACTCTTAACAAACGACGCTTTTTGTAATGTTTTCTCGATTAACCTGCTCATATCCATGAAACCGATCTTCTCCTGAAGAAAAAGTGATACGGCAATCTCATTTGCAGCATTAAGTATGCATGGTAAATTACCACCGATTTTTATAACCTCATAAGCAAAAGAGAGGTTAGGGAACCTTTTCATATCGGGTTTTTCGAAGGTAAGTTGCGATAGTTCAATAAAATCGACCTCTTTCACAGTAGTCTTTAATCTTTCCGGGAAAGAAAACGCATATTGAATAGGAACTTTCATATCAGGCTGCCCCAGTTGAGCAATAATTGATCTATCTTCAAACTGCACCATAGAGTGAATAATAGATTGAGGATGAACCAGTACCTCTATTTGAGAAGGCTCCACTCCAAATAACCATTTAGCTTCAATCATTTCGAAACCCTTGTTCATAAGAGTAGAGGAGTCAATTGTAACCTTTTCTCCCATATTCCATTTAGGGTGAGCAAGTGCCTGGTATTTAGTAACACTCTCCAACTGTTCGCTAGTAAAATTACGAAAAGGACCTCCTGAAGCTGTAAGTAGTATTTTTTCGATATTATTGCCCACCTCACCATTAAGGCACTGGAAAATAGCAGAATGCTCCGAATCAACAGGTAGTATAGCCGCTCTGTTTTCTATTGCCAGAGATGTAATCAACTCACCTGCAACAACCAGCGTCTCTTTGTTTGCCAGAGCAATTGCCTTTCCTGCTTTAACAGCGTTTATCGTTGGCTTTAAACCAGAATACCCAACCATCGCAGTAAGGATCATGTCAATATTCTCATCCTGAACTACCTCCTCAGTTGCCTTACTTCCACACCAAACTTTTATAGGCAGATCGCTTAAAGCAGATTTCAGTTGCTCATATTTATTCTCATTCGCTATAACAACTACCTCAGGCATAAAAGTACGTGCCTGTTCTATAAGCAGTTCAACACTATTATTCGCTACGAGCGCATAGGCTTCAAATCTGTCGGGATGGTTTGAAATAACCTCCAAAGCTTGTCTGCCAATTGAACCGGTAGAACCCAGAATAGCAATATTTCGTTTCTTTACTTCCATGATGAATTATTACACCTAAAATCTTGCAAAGATAATAAAAAACAGGATGCTTTCTATAGGTTTACTGATGAATTGGAGATATGATTTAATTCAGACAATCTCCCTAATGCATCTTCAATACTGTAAGTTATAACTGACAGATCCCCTTTTTTAACCGTCCAGCTCCCCTTATCTTCATCAACATGTAATTCAACCGAAGCATTGTCTGTAATCCTGTAACCCTTTCTAGAAAGCGCTTTAGTAGTCCATCTGGCCATTAATCCTTCTGGCTTCTTCACAAACGTTGTAACACTTTTATCCAGTTGTTTCTGTACTACGAAACTACCATATTCCTTATCAAACTCGTAATTGTTATTATAAAAGACTTTGTCGAAACTACCATTTAGCACCATATCTTCAGGAATACCGACAGAAACACCTCCCCTATTTTCCATAAGCCACATCTTGTCAGCTACCTGCATGGCAGTCTCCAGTTCATGAGTCGAGATTAAAATAGTCTTACCTGTATCACGCGCCAGTTTCTGCAGAAGAAGTAAAATATTTATACGGTTTGGCAGATCGAGATGAGAAGTTGGCTCATCAAGAATTATAAGTGGTGTATCCTGCGCAAGAGCTCTGGCGATGAACACTCTCTGCCTTTCACCGTCAGAAAGTTCATGAATATTTCTCTCTTCAAAACCGTTGAGATAGGTCTGATCTATTGCTATTGAAATTATACTGTCGTCTTCTTCCGAAAGATTACCCAACCAACCGGTATATGGGTCACGACCTATAGAAATCAGCTCTTTAACTGTAAACGAGGCTACAGACTGCTGTTCTGTTAAAACAATAGACAAAAGTCTGGCTCTTTTTGCAGGTGACAGATTTGTAATATTTTTGCCTTTAAGTAAAATAATGCCTTCATAAATTGGCTGAAGGCAGGCAATTGATCTTAAAAGTGTGGACTTACCACATCCGTTTTTCCCAACAAGAACGATAAGTTCACCCCTTTCAGCAGTCAGATTAAGTCCTGATTGTACAGTATTAAGCCTGTTTTTTGTGGTATATCCTACTGTTACATCTGAAAGTTTTAGAAAAGACATCGTTGCGTATATGAACTTTGTAGTTAAGAAAGTTTGAAATCTTTGACAGGTGTTGTACAACACAAGTGTAATTATCTGTCAAACAGACCATCAGGAAGATTCATCTCAATAATTTTTTTATCAACGTCAACATCAGTAATAAAATCCTCGGTAGCCGGAATCAGCAGATCCTCCTCATCTTTCCGCACTATAAAAAGTACATTAATTGTAGAATCATCAACATCAATTATACTTCCAAGCATTTCACCTTTTCGGTCTACAACATCATAGCCCACAAAAAGATGCCAGTCGCCCAAAGCTTCCGGACTATCATCAGACAGAGTATTCCGTAGTACACATACATCGAGGTTTACATACTTCGATGCATTTTTCTCATCATCCACATCTTCGAATTTCACGCGAGCGGAAACATCAGTAGTGTATGATAACTCCTCAACAAAAAAGGGAACCGGAATACCGTCGATCATTAGGAAATAGTACTCAGAATCAGCTTCAGCATACTCTACCCTTGAAAAGAGTATAATAATTTCACCCCTTATTCCATAAGGTTTTTGAGTACGTCCTACATGAACGATATCTTTTTCTGAGATCATCACATTTATCGTCTTCGTTGATATTTTATATTTTTCAGCTTAGTACGGCTGGGTGTAAATTTCACTTCTGGGATAGTGTAGTTTTCGCTGTTAAGATTGAGTTTTCCTCCTGACAGTTCTCTCAGATCTTCATAAATCTTTTCATCGTCAATAGTTTTATTCCATTGAATGTAAGATCTCTTCATCTGATTAAGTATTAGTTTAGTAAGTTGTTCCTTTTTATCCCCATCTTCCATTTTTTTAGCGATATCAATTAACCTCTCCAGTATTTTTCCATAATGACGATATTTCATAGTAGGACGACTATATTCCAGGCGTCCGGGAGAAGAATAAAGCTCTTCCTTTTTTATCACTTCATAAGGATATTCAATATCCAGTTTGAAGTCCGACATTATTGCCAAATGATCCCATAGGATGTGTTTGAAATTATTTACATCACGAAGATGCGGAAACATGTTACCCATTACATCAATAATAGTATTGGCACATCTTTCGCGTTCTTCTTTATCTTCGATTTTAACGCAGTGATCTACCATGTTCTGTATATTACGTCCGTATTCGGGCATTATAAGCTTTTCTTTTTGAGTATTGTATTGCATTTTCATATTATTTTGCTGCTTTTGTCACTTAATTCTTTCATACATAATCTAAATTGACTAAATTATCAAATCTGTCAAATCAAAATCATCTTAATTTAAGAATATCACCTTCCTCAGGAATATATTCATAACTCTTCTTATTCAGTCTGTACAAGTTACGTAATTGCAAACCGTAAATCTGAGAAATACTGTACATTGATTCACCCACTTGCACCGTATGATAGTCATAAGGCTTGTCGGCTCTCGTTTTTTTCTTCTGAAAATAAACTATGTCACCTTCACTTAGTGGAAAATCTTCAGGCACTTCGTTATATTTCAGTAGATCTTTTTCATTAAAACCAAACTCGTTTGCAATACTACCGAATGTATCACCCTCTACAGCTATCACATACACCAGTCCGTGTGTTATATAAGGCTGGTGTGTCCATGAAGCACTTGATGATTCAGCCGAACGTATAGCTTCCCTTTCACTGCGACTCACTCCACGTCTGTATTTCTTATCATCAAACCGATACAGCTCATAATCCTCTATCAGTTTTATCAGCTTGTTGGCATAAGCTTTGTCAGTAGCATAACCAGATTTTTGTAGACCCCTTGCCCACCCTTTGTAATCTGTTATTGATAGTTCAAAAAGAGAACTATATCTGACACTGCCAACCAAAAACTCTGAGTGATCCTGATATGAATCCTCTACACGACTGTAACTTCTGAAACAATCGTTTGGTGTATCATCCGCAGCATATACCTTGGATCCGCTCCAGCCACGGTGACACTTGATACCAAAGTGGTTGTTTGACCGTCTTGCCAAATCACTCATACCGGCTCCTGACTCCAATATACCCTGTGCCAAAGTTATAGAAGCAGGAATTCCGTATTTATCCATGTGCTGTATGGCCAGATTACTGTATTTTTCAATATATAACTCGTATGTTCTTGCACTTGACTGTGCTAAAAGATTCGAACTTATAAATAAAAATGAAAGTAAGAGCGTTAACGATGAAATATATGTATATTTGTGAGATAAATCCTGCATTACGATATGAAAGAAATAAATTTATCTACAAAGATAGCTGTTTATCCGATAGAGGAGTGCTCTGTTATCGAAAAAAAACTTATTGAAGCAGCCAAAAGCGCAACAAAAAACTCTTATTCACCATATTCAGGGTTTAAAGTGGGAGCTGCTGTTCTGCTGAGCAATGGTGAAATAATCACCGGCAATAATCAGGAGAACGCTGCATATCCCTCAGGTTTATGTGCTGAAAGAACTACTGCTTTCTATGCTCATGCAAAATACCCTGATCAGAAAATTGAGGCTATCGCTATAGCTGCCTGGAGTAAAGGAAATTTCACAAAAGATGTCATTACACCTTGCGGAGCTTGCCGGCAGGTACTTCTGGAGTCAGAAAGCAGATCTCACTCACCAATGAAAATCATGATGTGCAGCGATGACGCTGTCTATATTGTCAACAGTATAAAAGATCTGTTACCGCTTAGCTTTGGTGATGAGATGCTTAAGAAATAGCTTCGTTATTCAGAAAGAAGCCTCATAAAGTGTTACCAGATACCACTTCTTGTCAATAAGTTCGAAATAATAATCTGCATAAATGCCATTATCTATACCTCTTATTTCAACAACAGCAGTATCATTCATGAAACGCACAACCTGGTAATACTGGTCATACGTACGTGTTAAGAAAGTGCTGTCGTATGAAAGATCAAGCTGTTCCCAATCATATCTGCCAATCGTCTCTTTCATTGGTGCCATACCTTCATGACCTTCATCAGGAATAATCACGCTGATTGGAAATTTTATCCTTTGTAATTGAAAAGATTCTTCACGACTGAACCTTTCAATGAACTCATCAAACTTCTCAATCTCTATTTCGCTTACATCTGTTGTTTCAGCTATCTGATTTCCTGAATTCGCACCCTTATCCTCCCTGTTTTGAGTACATGTAATGAGAAACATTAATATAATGCAGGATAATATTATAGCTGTTTTTTTCATTTGTTATAAATAGTAAATCGAAACACCTCTTACTTGTAACACAAAGGTATAAAAAAACTTGATAACCAAATAGTAAAAATTATCCTTATCTTTGTTTCTGCTAAAAAATTAAGTGTAAATGGGTTTACAAAACGATATAGAAAATCTTTTCTCGTTTCAAAAAAATGAATGGCCTAAATTGAATGAATCAATAAGCATTCTGGATGAAGTTAGAGAAAAACAGTTTAACTGGGGTGATAACTTCTCTGTAAAGGTTCAGTTCAACCCTGCAAGAATAACATCAACAGGGGCAAATACTGACTACCGACATATTAATGGTAGGCCATGTTTCATTTGTGAACAAAACCGTCCTACTGAGCAAAAAGGAATAGTATTCTTAGAAAAATATATAATCCTATGTAACCCTTTTCCCATACTTAGAAATCATATAACTATACCGCTTCATTCTCATGTTCCTCAGCGCATTCGTAATAAAATTGGTGAAATGCTCACTCTCACTGAAAAGCTTCCCGATTATGTAGTTTTTTATAACGGACCAAAAAGCGGTGCTTCAGCTCCTGATCACTTTCATCTTCAGGCTGGCCTTAAAGTGCCGGAACTAATGCAAGGTGATAATGAATTGCGATCATGTCTGATGATTGAGGGTGAAAGTATTACTGAATCTATTGAGCTATTTGAAGAGGTATATCAGTATCTGCGTTATCAGCAACCTGAAGAGGAAGAGCCTATGCTTAATGTGATTACTTTCATGGAGGACAATAAATACAAAACTCATATATTTCCTCGAAAATTGCATCGTCCTAAGCAGTTCTATGCTGAAGGCAGCAAAAAGCTGTTGATTAGTCCCGGTGCTCTTGATATGGCGGGAATAATCATCACGGTAAGGGAAGAGGATTTCGATAAAATAGACAAACAGGATATTGAAGATATTTATGTTCAAGTATCTTTGCCAATTATGTGAATAAAAAACGTTATTAAAATGGAAAACTCAGAAATCATTTTAGTCAATATTAACGGTGAAGACAAACCGGGGTTAACTGCAGCTCTAACAGAGATTCTTGCAAAACATGGCGCTTTTATACTGGATATTGGTCAGTCGGATATCCACAGGAATGTAGCAATAGGTATACTTTTTAAGTCGATGCACAACAACTCGGGCGAAATTCTTAAAGACCTTCTTTTCAAAGCATACGAAATGGATGTTAATGTACGTTTTTTACCAATATCTGCCGAAAGGTATTCAAACTGGGTAAAAATGCAGGGCAAGAACAGATATATCATCACGCTCTTAGGAAGAATTCTTACTGCAGAACAAATTGCCGCTGTGTCAAGAATTATTGCAGATCAAAACCTGAATATCGACAATATGATAAGACTGACGGGACGTATACCTCTGGATGAGAGGCAACGTGCTGCCAAGTCATGTGTCGAGCTTTCAGTGCGAGGTACACCAATCAACAGGCAGAATATGCAGCAGTCGTTTCTTGAACTTTCATCAAAGTTAAATTTCGACATATCATTTCAGGAAGAGAGCATGTTCAGACGCATGAGAAGGTTGATATGCTTTGATATGGACTCAACGCTTATTCAAACTGAAGTAATTGATGAGCTTGCAGAACGAGCCGGTGTTGGTGAAAAAGTTAAAGCTATCACAGAGTCGGCCATGCAAGGCGACATAGATTTTGAGGAAAGTTTCAAACAACGCATAAAACTACTTAAAGGTCTTGATGCTTCCGTTCTTAAAGAGGTTGCAGAGAATCTGCCGATTACTGAAGGTCTTGGAAGATTAATGAAAGTTCTTCAGAAAGTTGGCTTCAAAACAGCAATTCTTTCGGGTGGTTTCACATATTTCGGCAATTACCTGAAAGATAAATATGGCTTTGATTATATGTATGCAAATGAACTGGAGATTGTGGATGGCAAGCTAACTGGCAACTATTTGGGAGATATAATTACAGGAAAGAAAAAAGCTGAATTATTGTCACTCATAGCTCAGGTTGAGAAAATTGATATCAAGCAAACTGTAGCTGTTGGTGATGGAGCAAACGATTTGCCGATGTTGGGTATAGCGGGGCTGGGTATTGCTTTTCATGCCAAACCAAAAGTGATTCAAAATGCAGAGCAATCACTCTCTTCAGTTGGTATAGACGGGATATTATATTTTCTGGGATACAAAGATTCAATGCTTGACAGCGAAATGCTAAGAGGTTAACACGGTTAATCACTAAAATTATAATTATGGAATCTGTTGATAATTTACTTAAGAAGCCAGTCAACATTCTTGTCTGCTTCACTGACCCTGAAATTGGCAAGACATTGAGTAGAATGGCAGCATATTTTGCTATTTCCAGATCAGAAAAATCATCTGCAACTTTTCTACATCTTACAAATAATGACAATCATGAGGAGCAATCTCAATTAAAAGACTTCATTGAGATAATTGATAAGAGTAAAATCACTGTTCGCTATTTTGTAAAAAAATATGATGATTATGTGAAGGAGATCCAGAAAACCATGAAAGAGCAGAACTGTAATTTACTGTTAATTGGTATTGGTAAAGATGTATTAACTCCTAAGACATATCAGAAATACAATATGCTAAAAGGTGATCCTACAAATTCCGATGCTTATGTTATGGAACAGTTTACGCCGGAAGAGTCACAATTATTGAACAGTCTATCTTCTCTTTTTGATATGAACCCTATTACTACTGGTTTGTTTATCTACAACAACCTAAGGAGAATAGAAAAAATATTTGTGCCTATTTTGAGTGCAACAGATATTCAGGTTATTCCTTTCGCAACAATTCGTTTTGCTCAAAAGGACAATGTTGAACTAATGATTTGGGATGCGATAGGTGCTATGGAGTCAAATCAAAAGATGCAAAAACTATATCAATATTATGTGAAGAAAGTAGATGAGAAAGTGTATCTGTGGGATGACGATAAAAAGATTGAGGAAGATTTTATAAAGAAACAGGATCTTTGTATAATGGGTGTTGACGGGTGGAACAGACTAATTAGTACATCACTCCCCTGGATAGATGTACTACCTTCCACACTGATTATAAAAGACAAAACAATTTAACGGCATTTATGAGTCCAACTGAAATTAACAGGAAAGTAGTAGAAATTAAAGGTTTTATTGAAAACAAGGAGCTGAAAAATGCAATCGACAGCGTAAAAGAGCTGATTGCATTGCAGCAAAACTGGTCTATTTCGCAAAAAATTGATGAGCTGGAGACAAACTACAAATACATGCTTCATTATCTGATTGAGGGTAAAGGTGATCCTGAACAACATAAAATATATGATAAGCTTATACGCGATATATATAATATTACGGATGATGCTGCTGAAAATCTTCTGTTAAGGGATTCGACATCATTTTTCTTCGAGAAAGCAAGAATTATGAATGTTCGCACACCAATTTCAATTGAAGAATATAGAGAAATTATTACTAAACAAGCTGATACATTAACTTTCCTTGAACTACTGGAAGATGGTCCCGAAAAGGAGTCACGCAAAAAACAGAATGCCACTTTACATGAAAACAACCTAACAGACATGTTTTACACTGCGTTTGTTTCTCCAAGGGCCAATGCTGATCTTATAAAATCACTCCACAGTTTTGTTCAAGACGAGATAATACCGGTGAACGACAAGTGTGTGCTTATATCTGCAATTACTCTTAATATAATGCAGCGTTTTGATGCTGCTAAAGTTCTTTTTCTGCTAGATATGTGCCGCAGACCGGAAGCATTAGTGGCCACAAGGGCCATTACAGGTATAATTCCTATTTTTCAGATATATAGAACAAGGTGGCATCTGTATCCGGAATGTATCAACAGACTAAAATTGCTGTCTGACGATTATACTTTCACACGAAGATTTATGACCACTCTACTTGGATTTATTCAGGCACATGAAACTGAGAAAATAACTAAAAGGCTGACAGAGGAAATCATACCTGAGATGATGAAACTGAGTCCGATGATAGGTAAGAAGATTAAACTGGATGAGTGGATGGGCGAAAGTGGGTTAGATGAAAAAAACCCTGAATGGCAAAAGATACTCGATGAGAGTGGTATAAGCGATAAACTTAAGGAGTTTTCAAATCTCCAGCTTGAGGGTGCTGATGTATTTCACTCTACATTTTCAAACTTGAAAAACTATCCTTTCTTTCGTGAAATGAGCAACTGGTTCATGCCTTTCGACGCTTCGCACAGCAGTTTACAGAGACTGTTCAGCAATCGACAAGAGGGAGACAAGCTAATCGAGACTATGCTTGACTCTTCCCTTATCTGTAATTCCGACAAATACTCTCTATCCTTCAGCGTAATGATGATGCCCGAACAGTACCGCAGTATGATGATAAGTCAGCTTGGAGCAGAAGGTGATGAGATTAAAAATTTACAAGAAGAGGAGATTACTCTTAAGCCATATCAAAAAGAAGATACCATAATCAAGCAGTACATTCAGGATTTATATCGCTTTTTTAAGCTATATCCTCGTAATTATGACTTTAAAGATATTTTCAATTTCCCTCTCAATTATCACGAAATTGAGGCGTTTCAATCTATAGTTCTGCAAACAGATAATTTGGAGAAGATCGCACTATATTATTTCGAGAAAAATAATTTCTTTGAAGCTCTTAGTGCATATAATATGCTGGCAGAAATGGCACCTGCAAAGAGTGAGGTGTGGCAAAAAATAGGATTTTGCAGACAAATGACTGCTGATATCAGAGGTGCGCTTGATGCATATCTGCATGCAGATCTGATTGAAGACAACAACACCTGGCTTCTTAACCGTATTGCACACTGTTACAGGGTTTTGAAAGAAACGGAAACAGCTCTGGAGTATTACCGCCGACTTGAACAGTTCAGACCTGAAGATCTTAATATTCAGCTTAACATTGGTCATTGTTATCTGGAACTTAAACAGTATGATGAGGCACTTAACTACTATTTTAAGGTTGAGCTGATTGACAGTAATAACACACGTGCATGGAGATCTATTGCCTGGGGTGCATTTCTGTCGCGTAAGTTTGATATAGCACAAAAGTATTATTCACGAATTTTGGAGAAGAAACCAAACGCTCATGATTTTCTAAATGCGGGACATGTTGAACTTTGCCTCTCTAACAACGGAAAAGCAGTGGTTATGTATGAATTGTCACGTAAAGAAGCTGGTAGTTTTGACACTTTCCTTCAGATGCTAAACGATGATATTGATGAACTGCAGGAGGCAGGTGTTGATACAGATATTTTACCGATTATCGTTGATAAAATGCTTTATGATTCAGAAGTATCAGGAGTAAAGAATAAATAAAATCAACTAATTTCAGAGATATAGTTGTTTTTCCTCTATATAATCGTACACACTTTTCGGTACAAATGCGCGTATATTCTTTCCGTTTCTTTTACAGTTTCGGATAAATGTTGATGAAATCTCTATAACAGGTGCGTCCACAGACTGTACACTTTGACGGTATTTATCAGGAATTACTAGCTCAACTCCATATCTGGGATATATAAGTATTTTATATTTTTCAATGATCTCCTTATAATTTCTCCAGCGGTCTATCATTGTCCAGTTGTCTGCTCCCATTATAAGTGAGAAATTAATACCCGGATTCTCTTCTGACAATTTGTTGAGGGTATTTACTGTGAAAGATGGACGTGGCATATTGAATTCGATATCAGAGACATGCAGCTTTTCATAGTCAGCCAGAGCAATCTTTACCATCTCAAGCCTAACATCATCATCAAGCAGAATGGTGGTATCTTTCAATGGATTATGAGGTGTAACAACAAACCACACTTCATCCAGATAAGTAAATTCACTTAAATAACTAGCGAGCATCAAATGCCCGTTGTGTATCGGATTAAATGACCCGGAAAATATTCCTATCTCTCTCTTTTGCATTTCTTATTGAAAAAAAACCGATGCTTCTTAATATGAAACACCGATCTCTTATTTAGTCTTTTTAAGAGGAAAATATCTAAGCTCGTTTAAAGAGTGATATTACCCATAGTAATAAGATTGCTCCCACAATGGCAGTAACAAGGCTTCCTATTACACCACCTGCTGATATCCCAAGCAGACCAAAAACCCATCCACCAATAATTGCACCGGCGATCCCTACTATAATGTTCACTAGGAAACCAAAGCCTCCGCCTCTCATTAATTTACCTGCCAGCCATCCGGCTATTGCTCCGATTATTATCCACCACAACCATCCCATAATGTAATGTTTTTTAGTTAGTAACTTTTGCCAATATAAAATTAACAAACTTGACAATTAAACAAAAGTTATCAGGAAATAGTTTAACATTTTCTCAAAAAACTAAAAAATCTTATTAAAAAGTCAATTTAACTGCTGCAAATTACAACAGATACTAATCTAAACAACAGCAGCTTAACTCATACGACTTTTATAATCTTCATAATCAAACTTCCTGTACAATTTAAACTCGCCTTCTTTGGTCCAAAGTCCAATTGAAGGATGTGAGACACCATTGAACATTGTTGTTTTTACAGTAGTATAATGTATCATATCCTCAAATACAATCCTGTCACCTATCTGCAGTGGTGCGTCGAACGACCAGTCACCCATAAAATCACCACTCAGGCAGCTGTTACCACCCATCCTGTAAGTTGGTTTACCTTCCACAGGTTCCTGATAGGCACCCCTTATACGTGGTTTGTATGGCATCTCGAGAGTGTCAGGCATGTGACATGAAAATGACACATTCAGCATTGCTGTCATAATTCCGTCATTCTCTACAATATCTACAACAGTTGCCACTAACACACCTGTCTCCCACGCAAAAGCACTTCCGGGCTCCATTATTACTTTAAGGTGAGGATAACGATTTTTAAAACTATTCAGTAATCTCACAAGATGTTCAACATCATAATCCTTATGAGTCATAAGGTGACCACCACCAAGATTCAACCACTCAACGCTGTCAAAAAACTTTCCAAACTTCTTTTCTACAACCTCAAGTGTCTTTTCAAGGTCATAAGAGTTATTTTCACAAAGGTTGTGTATATGTAACCCGTTAACACCTTCGGGTAATGTATCGCCAATACGATCAACTGTCACTCCAAGCCGTGAACCAGGACTGCTTGGGTTATAGAGATCAGTATCCACCACTGAAAACTCAGGATTTATTCTCAATCCACATTTAATAGTTTTATCTGAAGATTTAACAATAGGGTAAAAACGTTCAAACTGTGACAGGGAGTTAAAGGTAATATGACTGCTATATTTCGTGAAGATTGGGAAATCATCATCTGTATACACCGGTGCATAAGTATGCGCTAAATTACCCATTTCTTCAAATGCCAGCTGAGCCTCAGCAACTGAGCTTGCGGTTGAATGTTGTATATACTCTCGAAAAATTGGGAATGACTTCCACATCGCAAAAGCCTTGAAGGCAAGTATAATTTCAACACCTGTGCGCTCACTAACCGATTTAATTAAACTCAGATTCCTGCGCAGCAGCTCTTCTTCCATTACGTAGCTTGGCGAAGGCACTTTTAATATATCTATCATCCTGTTTTTTTATTCTTCTGATTGTTCTTCATTACCCAGATCTGATACATATTTGTCTATATGAACTTTTTCCCAGTGAAGATTTTCAATGTCAGCAGGAGTTCTGCTTGTCTCTTTTCTACCAAATGCAATCATACACACTACGTCAAGCGGCATGGGAATATCTAACAGATCATTAATATACTCTCCCGAAGTGATTTTATCTGAAAATGAGCGGTTTCTCACCTGAATCCAGCAACTCCCAATATTAAGCTCTTCTGCCTGTAATTGCATGTTAAATGCTGCTATAGAAGCGTCTTCAACGTATGCATCACTTATCAAAGGATTGCCTGCTACCACTACCACAAGTGGAGCATCCGAAATAAACGATGCGCTATGCGGCTTACATTCTGACAGTTTAGCAATAGTTCCTTTGTCTTCTACGGCAATAAAAGTCCATGAATGCTTATTTTTGGAGGTGGGCGAAAGCAGCGCAGCCTCTAAAATCTTTTTTGTTTCTTCCGGTGTCAACTGCTCATTTTTATATTTTCTGATACTGCGTCGACGTATTTGTAGTCCCTGGAAATCTTTCATCTTCGTAAATTTGAATTTAGTTACAATAATAGTAAAAAAAAGGGAATTATATTGGTAAACAGAATGATTTAATGCTCAATTTGTTCTTAAAAAAGGTATCAAAAGCATTATTATATGGAATTGTTCTAAATAACCGGCTATTTTCCCTATTTTTGCACAAAAAATAAAACAACTTATGCATCATTTTACTACAACAAAAATGAGTCCGTCAATGAAGGTTGCCGGACAGATAGATGCTAACCCACGGCTACTGCTGATGTTACAGCATTTTAAAGTTGATTTCAGAGTGAGAGATTTAACTGTTTCGCAACTCTGCAAAGAATATTGCATAAGTGAAACACTTTTTGTTGATATTGCTAATCTATATAATGGTTTCGGAGCTAAAAAAAATCATACATACACTAAAAATGACCTGCTGCAGGTAATCGATTTTCTGAAAAATAGTCATCATTATTACAGATTTGAAATGTACCCTCAGATAAAATCTTATATCCTGAAGTTGCAGGAAAATCATCCTGAGAAAGAGTTGAAACTGCTGGAGAAATTTTTTAATGAGTATTTCACTGAAGTGCGCGAGCATCTTGATTATGAAGACAATGTTGCTTTCCCCTACTTCATCAAATTGTTGCAAAATATTGATGACGGCGATACTCCTCAGGAATACTCGTCTATTGAATACAGCGAACATCACACTGATATTGAACTAAAGCTGCATGATCTGAAGAATCTGTTGCTGAAGTATGTAAAGATTGACAATGATCTGGATCTGCGCAGAAAACTCTTTTTTGCCCTGTACGAACTTGAATATGACCTGTTTGTACACTCTCTGATTGAGGAGTCTATTCTAATTCCTTCAGGTGTAAATATCGAAAAAAAGGAAAATGCATAAATCCCCTTTACATATAGTTATACTCGAAAGCTCGAAGATTATCTTTGAAGGCCTGCATTACATTCTGTTTCAATCAGAAATCAATTGCCGAATTTATAGGGCAGAAAATCTTGAGGAACTTTCGGACCTACTGAAAACAGAAAATATTGACATCGCAATTGCTAATCCTTTGCATTTTGTGAATCGTGACAAAGAGGTGAAAAGGATAAGAAAAGAGTTTCCTTCTCTTTCAATCATGGGGATTGATTTTGGTATGATGCAAAAAGCTGTTACTGACACAGATTCATCTTTTACACTGTATGATACTCCTGAACACATTATTAACCTGCTGACAAGACTCGACAAAAGGAACAAGTCACTCACCAATAAGACTGATGAAAGCGAAAATCTCACAAAAAGAGAAATTGAGGTACTCACGGGGATTGTAAATGGAAAACTCAACAAAGAGATTGCTGAGGAACTGAACATCAGCATACATACGGTGGTAAGGCATCGCAAAAACATAACTACAAAGACAGGAATCAGGAGTCAGTCTGGTCTCACTATTTACGCCATCTCGAAGAAAATTGTCGAGATTGAGGATATTGAGATTTAGGCTTGCCCCTAAATTAGTATTAAATTACCCGTACTTTAACCAAATCATATACATATTATACTCATAACTTGTTCAGTATATCTTCTATTTTATATGAGGAGACACTGGACTATATAAGGACCAGGTAAGACTCAAGTATTACTCATGTATTACTGATGTAGTTCTTTGTCTTATTTAATTACGACACGAAATGCTTCTAATCGGCTTTTTCTTATATTTTTCGATTTTTGTTAAACAATACAGTCATTCTATACGTTTCAAGCCTTTATAAGAAATTACTTAGTTAAAATTCAAAAGCTGACGTTTACATAATTGGAAATTTATCCTGAATTTTAATATTACAGATTTCTTAAATTAAAACATTTATCATAGATTTACAGAATTGTAGTTTTCAATTTATATATTGTAAAATATTATTAGAAGAGGGCCATGAAAATTCATGAATACCAAGCAAAAGAGATCTTTTCGACATACGGGATTCCTGTTGAACAAAGTATTGTATGCCGATCTGTAGAAGATGCAGTAAAAGCTTATTCGCGAATTGACTCACAGAAAGTCATCGTGAAAGCACAAGTTCATACAGGCGGAAGGGGTAAAGCAGGAGGAGTGAAGCTTGCGAATGATGAAATAGAGCTTCGCAAGCATGCCGCTGCAATATTGGGAATGAACATAAAGGGGTTCACAGTCGATCGTATACTTGTGGGTCAGGCAGTTAATATTGCCAAAGAGTTCTATGTAAGTTATGTTATTGACAGACGTTCAAAATCAGCTATCCTGATGTTAAGCAAAGAGGGTGGCATGGATATAGAGGAAGTGGCAAAGAACACTCCCGAAAAGATTTATAAATTTGCAATAGATCCTTCGATTGGAGTGCCCGACTATCTTGCACGTGAAGCGGCATTTAAGCTGTTTAACGATATAAACCTTGTGCGCCAGGCAGCTGTTATTATTCAGAAACTATACAAGCTATTTCGTGATTCTGATGCTTCACTTGCCGAAATAAATCCTCTTGTTCTTACAGAAGAGGGTAATATTGTGGCTATTGATGCTAAAATGACATTCGACGATAATGCTCTGTTTCGTCATCCAAAAATTGCTGCGATTAACGAACCTACAGAAGAAGAAAAGAAGGAGCTGTTTGCCAAAAGCAAAGGGTTCAGCTACGTACATCTGGGTGGTGAGATAGGTTGCATGGTAAATGGTGCAGGACTGGCTATGGCAACGATGGACATCATCAAGTTGTATGGTGGTAATCCTGCTAATTTCCTCGATATTGGTGGCAGCTCAAGTCCAACAAAAGTTATCGAAGCAATGAAGCTTTTGTTAAGCGATAAGAATGTGAAGGTTGTACTGATTAATATATTTGGTGGCATCACCCGCTGTGATGATGTAGCAAAGGGTCTTCTGGAAGCATTTGAGCAGATCAGGACAAACGTGCCTGTTGTAATAAGACTTACAGGCACAAACGAGAAAGAAGGTCGTGCATTACTTAAAAACACTGATCTTCATGTAGCAAAAACCATGAGTAAAGCAACCAGAATAGCTGTTGAACTTGCCGAACAGCAACAAAATTGACAAAACATAGATTATGAGCATTCTGATAGATAAAAGCACAAAGCTAATTGTACAGGGAATTACAGGACGTGATGGCGCATTCCATACATCTAAAATGAAAGAGTACGGAACTAATGTTGTAGGAGGTACATCACCCGGAAAAGCAGGTGAATTTGTAGATGAAATTCCCGTATTCAATACGGTTAGAGATGCTGTAAACGAAACTGGCGCAAACACTTCGGTGATTTTTGTGCCGGCACCGTTTGCAAAAGATGCGATGATGGAAGCTGCTGCTTCAGGTATAAGGCTGATAGTATGTATCACTGAAGGTGTGCCTACTCTTGATGTTGTAGAAGCACATAGTTACATAAAAAGAATGGGAGCTAATCTGATAGGCCCTAACTGTCCCGGATTAATGTCTCCTGAAAAGAGTCTGGTTGGAATAATGCCTTCAATGGTATTCAAGAAAGGCAGCACAGGTGTAATAAGCCGCAGCGGGACACTCACTTATGAAGTGGTATATAACCTTACCGAAAACGGTATAGGGCAGTCAACTGCTGTAGGAGTTGGCGGTGATCCTGTAGTAGGTCTTTATTACATTGAGCTTCTCGAAATGTTTGAGAACGACCCTGATACTGATTCTATAGTTTTAATTGGTGAAATAGGCGGGGATGCTGAAGAGCAGGCTGCAGAATATATAAAGAACCACATCACAAAACCTGTTGTAGCATTTATAGCAGGACGTCAAGCACCTCCGGGAAAACAAATGGGACATGCAGGTGCCATTATTTCAAGTGGATCGGGTACTGCAGCCGAGAAGATTGCAGCATTTGAAGCTGTCGGAGTTTTAGTAGCAAAAGAAACCAAAGAAATTCCGGATCTGTTAAAAAGCAGATTATAATCAGAGAATCAGACTTGAATTTTACATTGTTGACTTCATAAAAACATAAATGCGATGTCTAGCAGAAGAGAGTTTATCAGAAAAACAGCTCTGGGCACTGCAGCTGTATCTTTTGGAGGTATTTTACCCGGTTTCAGTGCAAAGAGCTACAAAAACATTGTTGGATCAAACGAAAAAATAAAAATAGGTGCAATTGGTGTAAACGCAAGAGGAAATGCCTTGGCAGAAGGTTTTGCAAAAGAAGAAGGTTGCGAAATTGCTTATGTTTGTGATGTTGACAGACATGCTATGGAAAAATGCATCAACAATGTAATGAAGATTGCAGGAATCAGAGCTCAGGGAGAAAAAGATCTCCGAAGGCTGCTGGAAAAGAGTGATATTGGTTTTATACCCGATGACACAAGAAACCCATCAGAGAAACTTGATGCTTTTCATTTCTCAAACTTCCTGGACGGGATCAGGAAAAACACTCCTTTATATGCAGACATTAATATTGGTGCCACTAGTACAACCCTTGCTTTATTGGGAAATATTGCGCAGAGAACTAACAGTGTTCTGAAAATAGATCCATCCAATGGTCATATTATTGATAACCCCGAAGCAATGAAGCTGTGGGATCGCGAGTATGAAAAAGGCTGGGAAATGAAGTTATAAATAATCCTTAAGCAGTTCCAAAGCTTCCTTATAACCCTTACGGTAAGTATCCTCGAGGAGTATAATTCTGCCGCCTTCACGTTTACTTTCATTAGAAGCTTCCATGAAAGTAAATATTTCTAATGTCTCTTCTTCTGATACGGGAGCAATACCTGTTCTGAAAAATTTAAGTATTTCAGTTAACAGAACCTCATAACCTTCATAGGTACCTGCATCAACAACACCATTTTCTGTGAATGCACTACCTCCATAAATACCTTTGCCTGTTCGGATACCCCTGAATGTGCCAATTCTGCCGTCATCCCATAGACCGGTCACAACATCTGTGCCTTCAGCTGAAATACGGTTTACCGATACACAACCCGTGTCCATTACAGTGAACAGCATCTCAACACCATGAATACCATACCAGCCGAAGTCAGGGTGTGTTTTTTCACGGGTAGCGGGAGAATAACAATCTGCTCCCAATACTTTACCAAAATCACCGTTACGAAGCTTTTGTGTCTGTGGAACATATCTCAATGTAGAAGAAGAAAAAAGTGGAACATTATATTCACGGGCAAGTTGGTAAATAGCTATAGCCTGGGCAAGAGTTGCACCAAGAGGTTTATCTATAAACACTGTTTTACCCGCTTTAAAAACCTCATTTGCCTGTTCAAGGTGAAGATTACCATCGTTTGTTTCCAACAACACACAATCAACTTTTTCCAGTAATTCGGCAATTGTAGCAACTATCTCAACACCCATTTCTTTCATCTGATCTGAATTAACAGGAATACGGTCGTAACTCGACTTTATAGTTTTAGATCCATAGGGATAAGCTGCCACAATTATGAAATCATTATACTCTTCTTTCTTATCATCACCATTAATAAATTTGGTGAATGCAATCGAGTGTGAGGTATCAAGACCGATTATACCTATTTTAACCTGAGCCTGAACAGTTAACATCAAATTCATTAACACTGCAGCTAATAAAATCTTCATCTTCATATTATGATATTTTTTATTCCACTGTTGAACGTTGGTAACACTTAATCAGAGGCTACTTTCGTTGCAGAAAGTGACTCATAATCATATATTATGATTCTTAAAGTTGTAAATATACAATTTTTTAATAAAATACCTATAATGTGTTTATAATCCTTACTCCAATCTCCTTTGCTTTAGTGATGGATTGCGGATTATCAGGATTGATATCATAGCTCGAGATATCGGGAATTAATAATTCTGTGCCGACAGGTATAACATTTGGGTTCTTGATATTATGCTTGTTTTCCTGATAAATATACACCCAGAACTCTTTACTTCCAAACAGATCCAGTGCTATCGTGCGTAAAGTCTGACCTTTACTCAGAATCACCGATTCAGGATAATGTTTCTCAGGCTGTGAAACGGTTTCTGGTTTTAATTCTGTTTCAACTGTTAATTCTGTACTTCTATTATTGTCTGATGTTTCAGTTGTTTCTTCTTTTACCGGAATTAACGCCTTTTCGGCTTGCCACTCCATTGAAAAAAAAAAGAGTTGCCATAACAATGGCCACACCACCTAAAACAGGAATCAGAACTCGAGAACTTTTTCGGGAACTGGATTTCTGTCTTAAATCTATATCAGTTTGCAAAACCGGTTTGGATAGATTTTCCTTATCACCAACAACTTTTGTTTCAACAGGGGGTGTAGGCTCAGCATCTGCTATCGGTTCGACTGGGATTGCGATTTCGGTTTTTGGTTGTTGACTACTAACCACTTGTATCCCGGGAAATTCAACACCCTCATTTATCAAAGTAGGCTCAAAGTTCTGAAAAGCACTATTTATTTTACCTTTCAATGAATCATCTGCCTCAAACGATATATTAAAGCTATGATCAACAGGCTCAAAAACATCCCCTGTATAAGGTTCAAATAGCACAACAACCTCAGGAGGCATGAGGTAACGTTCCCCCGTTTCAGAGTCAACTAAAATATACTCCTGATATTTTTGAGTACTGAATGTGCCGAAGTTATCAATAGATATAATATTGTTTTCGGATAACTGCTCATTCAGTATATTTGAAATGGTTTCCAAAAAATCAGAAGAATTTGATTCATCCCACTGAAGTTTATTTGCCAGCTTCCCGATTAATTCTTTTTGTGTCATGCTATAAGGATTTTGTTAAAATTGTTCAGGAATTAAGAAGACTCAAACTACTGTACCTATCAGGTCGAAAGGATAAGCCGAATCGATCCTGACATCATAAAAGTCACCTAGATTCAACTTAGTGTCTTTATTGATTAAAACCTCACCATCCACTTCAGGAGAATCAAATTCAGTGCGACCAGCGTAGTAATCAGGGTCTTCTCTATCAATAATCACCTTCATGGTTTTACCTATCTTTGATTCGTTTATTGAAAGAGCAATACCTTCCTGAACATCCATCAACAGATTCATTCTTTCCTGTTTGACGTCAGAAGGAACGTCGTCAGTATAGTGTTTATCATTAAAAGTATCCTCTTCATGTGAATATGGAAATGCCCCTAGTCGCTCAAATCTGGTAGCTTTCACAAAATCAACAAGTTCTTCGAAATCAGCATCTGTTTCTCCGGGATGCCCCACCATCATTGTTGTACGAAGATGGATTCCCGGCACCTCCTCACGGAAATGCTGTATCAAGTCGATTGTCTGCTGTTTAGTAATGTTTCGCCGCATTATTCTAAGCATATTGTCACTTGTATGTTGTAGTGCGATATCGAGGTATTTGCAAACATTATCTCTTTCTCGCATAACTCTAAGTAGATCAACAGGGAAATGAGCCGGATAAGCATAATGCAGTCGTATCCAATCAACACCTTCTATATCAGAGACACGCTCAACCAGCTCCGGGAGCTTCATTGATTTATAAAGATCCAGACCGTAGTAGGTGAGATCCTGTGCTATGAAATTAATTTCTTTTACACCACTTGCAACTAAATGACGTACTTCATGCTCAATTTCTTCAACAGGGCGCGATTTATATTTACCGGTAATAAGAGGTATTGAACAGTAAGAACAGGTTCTATCACATCCCTCCGATATTTTTAGATAAGCATAGTGTGGAGGAGTTGACAAAGAACGGTCGAATTCAAGCTCTTTATTATATGATTTGCCAAGATCAGATATCAGTTCACGCCAGTCGAATTTACCATAAAACTTATCAACCTCAGGAATCTCTTTTTGCAGTTCCTCTCTGTATCTCTCGGAAAGGCAACCCATTACGAATAGTTTTTTTAATCCTCTCTCTTTTTTTGCTTCTGCAAAAGAGAGAATCATGTTGATAGACTCCTCTTTGGCATCACCGATGAAACCACAAGTATTAATAACGGCAATTTCTCCCTTTGGAGTTTCCGGATCATGTTCAAGAGTATAACCGTTGGCAATAAGCTGACGCATAAGCAGCTCAGAATCCACAAGATTTTTTGAGCAACCCATGGTAACCACATCTACTCTATTCTTTATCATATATAATAATTGTTCTTTTTATCTTTACTCACTAAACAGAGAGTCAACAAACTCTTTTCTGCGGAAAACCTGAAGATCTTCCATTTTTTCACCCAAACCGATATATTTAACAGGTATTTTAAACTGATCAGAAATACCAAGAACTACTCCGCCTTTTGCTGTGCCATCGAGTTTGGTAATTACAAGACCTGTTACTTCAGTGGCTGCAGTAAACTGTTTAGCCTGTTCGAAAGCGTTCTGACCTGTAGATCCATCAAGTATAAGAAGTACTTCATGAGGAGAGTCCGGCACAATCTTACCCATCACATTCTTAATTTTTGTGAGCTCATTCATTAGGTTGACTTTGTTGTGAAGGCGTCCTGCAGTATCAATTATTACCACATCAGCTCCATGTGCCTTTGCCGAACTTACAGCATCATAAGCTACAGATGCCGGGTCTGAACCCATCTTTTGTTTTATAACAGGCACTCCTACACGCTGACCCCAAATATCAAGCTGTTCAACAGCAGCAGCTCTGAAAGTATCTGCTGCACCCAGGTATACAGACAATCCTTTCTGTTTGAACTGATAAGCAAGCTTCCCGATTGTTGTAGTTTTCCCTACTCCATTGACACCTACAACCATAATAACATAAGGTTTTTTGTCTTCGGTAATAGCAAACTCATCAACATCAGTCGATTGGTTTTCTGTAAGCAGCAGTGTAATTTCGTCACGCAGGATGTCGTTAAGTTCATCAGTACCAACATATTTATCCCTCGCTACGCGTGCTTCTATTCTGTCGATAATCTTCAATGTGGTATCTACACCCACATCGGATGATACTAAAACCTCTTCAAGATTGTCGAGTACATCATCATCGACTTTAGATTTACCTGCTATAGCACGGGTAATCTTAGAAAAAAAACTCACTTTGGTTTTTTCAAGACCTTTGTCGAGTACATCTTTTTTTCCTTTAGAGGATCTGTTAAATAAACCCATATTGAAGTCAAAATTAAATGAAAGGCAGTTTTGATTTACCTACAAATCTACAAAATAGTAAATAAAAAACTTCCCTGCGTAAATGCACAGGGAAGCTTTTAGATATTATTAACGAATATTCTCGTGAATATAACCTTCAACGAGTAATATCCTATTTGAAATAATCTTTTACCAGATCGTTAAGTATCATCTCTTCCTTGAAGCTATATGCGCCTGTTTCAGGAGATTTAACCATTCTAATTACTTTAGTGTGGCTTCGTCCTGTGGTAGTTGTCTTATCGCGGAATCCCGCAACTGCTTTCTTTGCCATAATCTATACTGTTTTACTTTATTTCTTTATGAACGGTCATTTTCTTTAGTACCGGATTGTATTTCTTCAATTCCAGTCTTGCCGTTGTATTCTTTCTGTTCTTGGTAGTAATGTATCTGGATGTACCGGGCATACCGCTCTCTTTATGTTCTGTACACTCAAGAATCACCTGAACCCTGTTTCCTTTAGCTTTTTTACCCATCTCTGCTTCCTCCTCTTATTATTGCGTATAGGTTACGCGTTTAAATATCCTTTTTCGGCAGCCTTCTTAATTGCTGCATCCAAACCAATTTTATTGATAGTGCGCAAACCTGCTGCTGAGACGTTCAGACTAATCCATACATCTTCTTCCACCCAATAAAATTTCTTCTTAAACAAGTTTACGTTGAATTTGCGTTTCGTTTTTACATTAGAATGCGAAACGTTGTTTCCAACCATTGCTTTTTTTCCTGTTATTTGACAAATCTTAGACATTGCTATATAGTGTATTTTATAATTTAGATCCTTACGTCCTTCTAAAACAGAACATTCCTGACAAATCAGGGCGCAAAATTAAGAAGATAATTTTAATATACCAAGAGTTTTAGTAAATTAATTTCAATCAGGTTCAACAATTTAATCCAAAATAACACTATTAAATTATCAAACATTGATTAAAAACTAAACTATCATTAAATCAAATTAATACTACAAATTTAAAGACTTAAGTCAGGATAATGTGATTTAAATATTAGGAACTAAATTCAAAACAGAGAATTAAATTCTGAATACAATCCGTTAAAAAAATCAAGAGAAGCTTTTCTGAGGTTAGATCTCAGCTCACCTTCTGCACCCGGAGTATTTACAGAACTATCTGTAATGGTCTGCTCTGCTGTATATTTTTTTGGAAAAAATGAATCTCCATCTTTTTTAGGACTCTGATAAGTGATATCTCTGATAACCACCATGCACCCGGCACCTGTCATTGTAGCGTCAAAACGGTAGTTAATGATCATTTCCTCCCTAACACCCGCACTATTAACAGGCAGGACCAAATTTGCAGCAGCACTTACAGTAACAAAATTAGATTTCTCATCGAAACGAATACCGGACAATAAAGGACTTCCACTATATCTGGATTTTACCCATTTTTGCAGTTGTGCATAATTTTGATCGGCAGAATAATCTGGATTTGTAATTATAAATTGTTCAAAAACAACTTTACCATTGACAACGGGAACAGAATTGAACCCGGTATCATTCTGGCCAACGATATTTATAGAGATGGCTACTAAGAGACTAATTGTAAGAATTGTTTTTTTCATTATCATAATATTGATGCTTTTTTATTCAGAAATTACGTTCTAAATCAACTCTTGGACTACAAACATACGAAAAAGATTAAATTTGATAGTCTCTTTTTTAAAAACAGCTGATTAAATTTTATTTATCAGTCAAAAACGATTACTTTTGCAACTCAAAAATCAAACATAACATTTTATCAGTAAAGTATGTCTGCTAAAAAAACTAAAGAGTCGAAGGCCGAGAAGAACTTCGAAAATATTGGTGAAGCTTTAACCACCTCAGAACAGTTTCTCGAAAAAAATCAGAAAAGCATCTTAATAGGATTGCTTGTAGTAATAGTTATTGTTGGAGCTTATCTGGCATACCACTATTTACACAAAGAGCCGCGTAACAACGAAGCACAGGCAGCCATTTTTAAAGGTGAGCGCTATTTCCAGGAAGGAGAAGACTCTCTTGCACTGTTTGGTAATGGCAATGATTATATCGGTTTTGAATCCGTTATAGATCAATACAAGGGAACAAAATCAGCTGACTTGGCACATGCCTATGCCGGCTTATCTTACAACCGTTTAGGTAACTACGAGAAAGCGCTTGAGCATCTTAAGAAATTCAAAGGAGGCGATATTTTAATAACACCGTCTATAACCGGCTCTATTGGTGATGTATACATGAATATGGGGCAAACAAATGATGCAATTTCTCATTATCTTAAAGCAGCAAAAGCAGCTGGTGACAATATGCTCAGTCCAATATACTACAAAAAGGCAGGTGAAGGATATCTTCATTTAGGCAACTACGACAAAGCCATTGAGACCTTTACAATGTTAAAAGAAGACTATATCAATACACCCGAAGGACAAGAAGCCGAAAAGTTTATTAAACAGGCTGAGTTGTTGAAGGAGTCAAATTAATTATATGGCAACAGAATTAAAGAATCTTTCCACTTACGATCATGATTCAGTACCTGATGGTAAAGGAAAAAAGATTGGGATAGTTGTTTCTGACTGGAATCGCACTATTACAGGTAATCTACTGCATGGCACTTATGAAACACTAGTTAAATTTGGTGTAGCAAGTGATGATATTATAATTGAGCATGTACCGGGAAGTTTTGAGCTTACTTACGGAGCCAAAGTACTGATTGAGAATACTAATGTAGACTGTGTTATTATTCTTGGTTGTGTAATTCAAGGAGAAACTCCTCATTTCACTTTTGTTTGCAACAGCGTTACAGAGGGTACAACAGAACTAAATTTGAAATATGATGTGCCGGTGATATTCGGTTTACTCACCACCAACACACTGGATCAGGCAATTGCAAGATCGGGTGGAAGGCATGGTAACAAAGGTGATGAAGCTGCTATCACTGCCTTAAAGATGATAGAGCTTCAGAGCAGACATAAATAATTTAGTTCTTTATGAAAAATAAAAAATTGAAGTAACTTTCCGGTTACTTCTTTTTTTTAGCATTACTTTGAATTTATTTCATCATAAAACGTTTTGCAATAAGTATTTAAGTACATTATAAATATTCGCTATAACAGTGGGGGAACAATATTCAAACATATCCGTTCGTGATTTAACTCAGGGAAATATTTTCCGAAAGTTGTTCTCACTTGCACTACCGCTACTAGCCATAAGTTTTATACAAATGGCTTATAATCTGGTAGACATCCTATGGATAGGGCGTCTTGGAAGTGAAGCTGTTGCTGCAGTAGGTTCTGTTGGCATGCTTATGTGGATGATGAACTCTGTTGCCCTTATCTCGAAGGTTAGTGCTGAAATATCTATAGGTCAGTCTATTGGAGCAGGAAGATTAGACAAAGCATCAGTTTATGCATCACACACAACTACAATAGCAATAATACTGGGAGTTACGTTTGGTCTTTTATTTTTCCTGTTCCCAAAACCCTACGTCTCTTTTTATCAGTTAGAAAACACTATTGCAGACCAGGCAGAAGGCTACCTTAGGATTATTTCAATCGGTTTACCATTGGTCTTCATAGGCCTTAACTTCTCTGGTATATATATTGGTTCCGGCAGAAGTGATATTCCGTTTTATTTTAATTCTGTAGGTCTGGTATTGAACATTATTCTAGATCCTATTCTGATTTTCGGTATTGGTCCTATTCCTGAAATGGGTATCAGAGGTGCGGCACTTGCAACAATAATCTCACAAGGTACTGTAGTTGGACTTTTCCTGAATCACCTAAAAAAGAAAAACGGACTGTTAGGGAAATTTTCGTTACTGATACGTCTTCGCAGAAGCTTTACGATTAATATTCTGAAACTGGGATTCCCTGTAGCGGCAATGAACGTTTACTTTGCTTTTATAAACATGAACCTAGCTCGTATTGCATCACTCTATGGTGGACATTTGGGAATTATGAGTCAGACAACCGGTGGTCAGATTGAAGGAATAACCTGGAATTCATCATCCGGCTTCTCCACAGCTCTTGGAAGTTTTGTTGCACAAAATTATGCTGCTAACAAAATGGAACGTGCAAAGGGTGCTTTTCGCATCACTTTAATACTAATGGGAATTTTAGGTGCGATTGCCAGTTTCGCATTTATGGGGTGTGGACAAGAGATATTTTCACTTTTTGTTCCTGAAAAAGAAGCTTATGAAGCCGGTGGACAGTATCTTTTCGTTCTTGGCATTTCACAACTCTTTATGATGCTGGAACTTACTACTCAAGGCATGTTTAATGGTTTAGGCAGAACCACGCCGCCTGCAATAATAAGTATTGTATTTAATACGATTCGTATTCCTTTGGCAATTTTTCTTGGTTCCCGCATCGGAGTTACCGGTGTTTGGTGGGCTATTACAATCACTTCACTCTTCAAAGGCTCGATTCTATTTATCTGGTACTTGATTCTTAAGAGAAGAATATCTTAACAAAGCAAGGTAAGTTAATTTTAATAACCTTGCAGATAAAGTCCTATATCTGAAACAGGTAAGTTAAAATGCCCTGCTACATACGAATTCACCATCTTCCCTGAATATATATAGAAACCGGCAGCAAATCCTCTGTCAAAGCGTGCAAAATGATCAGTTCCACCTGAATCGCCCATAGCATTAAACATAGAAACAAAGATATTACTCAAAGCAATGGAAGCGGTTCGTGCAACACGAGAGCTCAGACTCATTTCACAGAAGTGGAGTACTCCGTATTGCTCAAATACTGAAGGATGACCAGGCAGACAAGCTTCCATTGTAGTCTCGAAACATCCTCCCTGTTCCATACGCAGGTCAATTATTATAGCCCCCTCTTTCATTTCACGTATCAGGTCAAGTGATACTCTGTAAAAGTGTATTTTATTGATATATTGTAAAGCTCCTATAACTACATCTGCTGAACGAAATACATTTCTTAGCACATTTGGTTGAAGAGTAGAGGTAAAGACTGGAGATCCCAGTTCATGACGGATATTACGAAGTTTTAATATATCATTATCAAAAACCTTTACCGAGGCACCCATAGCGATAGCAGCCCGGGCAGCCATTGTTCCGGCTACACCCGCACCAATTATTACAATTTCCGTTGGAGATATTCCGGGAACGCCACCCAGCAGAATTCCTTTTCCTCCATGCGCATTACTCAAAAGTTCAGCCGCCAGAGTAATTGAACAAGCGCCTTCAATCTCTGAAATAGAAGTAACAAAAGGTGATACACCGGTATCATCATAAATAAGCTCATACGCAAGAGCATTTATTCTTTTCTCCATCATGTTATCAAGCAAATTTCTTGATAAATTGTGAAGATAAAGAAAAGAGTAAACAGTTGTTCTGGGTCGCATAATTTCAACCTCTTCTATCGTAGGAGGCATTATTTTAAGAATAATGTCAGCCTGGAAAACCTCTTTTGCAGTCTCCACAATTTCAGCTCCTGAATCAGCATAGTAAGAGTCAGAATAGTTTATTGATACACCTGCCCCAGCCTGAAACAAAACCCTGTAACCGGCTGAAACAAGCAAAGACACACCTTCAGGAGTTATTGGTACGCGTTTCTCAGTATCCTGAATTTCCTTGGGCACACCAATTACTGTGTTTACTTTTTGCTTGTCTGACTTTATCAAAAGTTCACTTACAACAAACTGAGTTTTCTTTTGAGATTTATATATCATTTTATTAGTTGTTACTCAATTCAGTCCTTTTTATCCTTTTTCAGTAGCAATTCAATCCCATTTACGGTAAGATAAATTTCCTCTTTAGTAATCATCTTATCAGTGTGATAAATGATTTTTGCATTCCTATAATAACGCTCCCTGTCAGCCAAATGTTTAGTTATAAAGGGTATAAGCTCATCCTTTGATTTACTCGACACCAGAGGACGCTCTGTTTTTGAGGCCAGCAGACGTGCAGCAAGTTCTTCCGGTTCTGCTTGTATATAAACAGTTGTACCTGTCTTATTCATCAGTTCCATATTATTATAAAAGCATGGTGCTCCACCTCCTGTTGAAATTACAACATCTTCAATCAGTGCAACTTCGCTGAGTGCCTTGCTCTCTATTTTCCTGAAACCATCCTCTCCCTTCTCGGCGAATATTTCAGCAATTGTCTTTCTGTATTTGCTTTCTATAAATGCATCAAGATCAATGAATGAGAGTGAGAGTGATTTTGCCAGTTTCTTTCCGACGGTTGTTTTACCGGACCCCATATATCCTATAATAAAAATTCTTTCCATTTCTTAAATAAAAACATCTTATATATACCAGAATAGAGTCCTGTTCCGGTATATTTTCTTTTTATAAAAGTGGTGCAAAAAGACGCAAAACTGATTCAAGAAACCGAGCAAATACAGGTCGTTTTAACCACTCTTTAAGTATTATCTGTTCAGAATAACTTTGATCCTCTATAAATATTTCATTTGCTTCTTTTGCAACCTTATGACCATATATAAAAGCTTCAACTTCGAAGTTCTGTTCAAAACTACGAGTATCAAAATTTGCGGATCCTATTAATGTAAGTGAATCATCAAAAACCATTAATTTGGAATGCAAAAATCCATTTTCATAAAAATATATCTTTACACCTGATTTCAGCATATCTTTAATAAATGATCGGGATGCCATCTGTACAAGTTGAACATCTGACCGTTTAGATATCATAACTCTCACATCAACACCCCTAATAGCTGCAGCCTGAAGAGCATCAATCATTGCTTCAGGAGGCAGAAAATAGGGTGTTTGAATAAAAATAGATTTTTTTGCATCATAAATTGCCTGAACAATGCCATGAGATATATTCTTTTCATCATTAAGCGGTCCGCTGTTTACGATCTGTAATGGCACATCACCATAATTATCGAGCAAAGGAAAATACTTTCTTGAAGTTATAAGCGACTGAGATACAAAGTACCAATCGATAAGAAAAACCGATTGCAATCCTTGCACTCCTTTACCTTCAATTCTTGCATGAGTATCGCGCCAACAGCCCCATTCAAAACCTTTTATATATCGATGAGCAATATTCATTCCCCCGACATAGCCAACCTGACCATCTATAACAATAATCTTTCGGTGATTTCGGTAGTTAAGTCTCGATGAAATAGAATTCCAGGTCAGCTTCAAAAACGGTTCAATCTCTATGCCCGACATTCTAAAATCTTCAATGTATTTTTTCTTGAGTTTACGTGATCCAAAACTGTCGTAAATAATACGAACCTCAACTCCCTCTCTCGCTTTTTTTATAAGAGCTACCTGAAATTTCATTCCCAGCTCATCGCCCATTAAAACATAATACTCTACATGTATATGTTCCTTTGCATTCTCAATATCAATAAATAGTTGATTGAATTTGTCCTCACCACTTGTAAATATTTCAACATCATTCCCTCCAAGTACAGGATTATAGTCCATATTTTTAAGAAGGCTAACAAGATTATCGTGCTCATCAGGTACTTTTATCTCCACAGGTGTTCCCATTTCATCAAGAGGCCTGCGTTTTAGCTTACTATACATCCTCTTTGAAATGACATACTTTTTTGTGGTATCCTGACCAAAAACAGCATACCAGATAATGCCAATGAAGGGAAGGAAAACGACTGCCAGAATCCATGCAACAGTCTTTATAGGATTACGATTTTCAGATATTACAACAACCACAATACTCACTACGGTAAGCAGATAAAGTATCTCAATTATCAGGAGTAAAGTTTCGTTGATCTGCATAATCACAAGCGGTATTTACCCTCATTAATATCATCAATGATATTTAGATATGAATTGTATCTGCTTTCGCTGATATAGTGATCTTCAACAGCTTTCAATACTGCACAATCCGGTTCATTAATGTGAAGGCAATTATTAAACCTGCATTTTTTTGACATCTTGAATATTTCAGGGAAATAGTGCGAAACCTCTTCTACATTCATATCTATGGTACCGAATCCCTTAATCCCCGGAGTATCTATAATAAAACCCCCGTTTTGGAGCTCTATCATTTCAGAATAAGTTGTAGTGTGCATTCCTTTATCATGGTATTCTGATATCTTACCAACTTTCTGAACCTCTTCCTTCATAAGTGTATTAATGATAGTTGATTTGCCAACACCTGAATGACCGGCCAGCAGGACAGTCTTACCGGCAGTAATCTTATTCAGTTCATCAACACCCTCGCCTGTTTCCATGGAAGTTTTCAAACAGGGATAACCAATATTTGTATATAGGTTGATTATTGCGTCAAGATACTCTTTGTCTTCGTCATCATAAAGATCTATCTTGTTAAAAATAAGATGCACAGGGACTGAATATGCCACAGCAGTAACCAAAAACCTATCTGTAAAAACTGTTGTTGTTTCGGGATAACGAACAGTAAAACACAGCAAAGCAAGATCAATATTTGCTGCAAGAATATGTGAATGCTTAGAGAGATTGGATGCTTTACGCACAATGTAGTTTCTACGATCTTCGATATCTGTAATAAAAGCAGTTCCATCGGGATTTACATCCATGAAAACAATATCTCCTACAACAACAGGGCTAGTGCTCCTTATACCTTTTAGTCTGAGGTTTCCCTTAGCTTTACAAATATATTCGTTATCGCTATTATCCCGGACAAAGTAGGTGTTCCCGGTATTTTTAACTACCAGACCTTTAACACCTTTCCGGATTGCATCATCTCTCTCGTTTAGCATTAAACAGTAAGGATTTCTTTCTCTTTTTCGACAAAAGCCTCATCTATCTTCTTAATATATTTGTCGTGAAGTTTTTGAAGTTCTGCTTCTCCATCCTTACCCATGTCTTCGGGTAAACCATCCTTAACAGCTTTCTTCACATCGTCCATACCCTCTCTGCGAGCATTTCGAATACTGATTTTAGCATCCTCTGCCTCCTGCTTAGTTTGCTTAACCAGTTGTTTCCTTCGTTCTTCTGTGAGAGGAGGAATACCAAGACGAATTACCTCACCGTTATTCTCTGGTGTGATGCCTACATCAGAATCCATAATTGCCTTTTCTACAACCTTCAACATCGATTTTTCCCAAGGCTGCACCATTATTGTTTTTGCATCAGGAGTAGTTACTGTTGCAACATTTGAAAGTGGAACAACACTTCCATAATAATCAACACGAATTCCATCAAGAATATGAGTGTTGGCACGTCCCGCTCTGATTCTTGAAAAAGTTTCATCCAGAAACTCAAGAGTCATTTTCATTTTCTCTTCTGCCTCTTTTCTGATTGCTAATATATCCATAAATCTTCTGTATTTGTTATTTGTCTTTATCTGTTTTTATAAGCAAAAATAGTGAATATAATCTTAAGAACAACTATTTAACCAATGTACCGATGTTTTCTCCCTGTATCAATTTCTTCAGATTACCATAAATATCCATATTAAAGACAACAATCGGAAGGTTATTCTCCTTGCACATAGTTGTGGCAGTCAGGTCCATAACTTTAAGGTTCCTGTTATAAACCTCATCAAAAGAAATAGTTTGAAATTTAGTTGCATCAGGATCTTTCTCCGGATCTGCAGTATATACACCATCCACTCTGGTTCCTTTTAACATTGCATCAGCTTCAATTTCAATGCCTCTCAACGCAGATGCAGTGTCAGTTGTAAAAAACGGATTACCTGTGCCGCCTGCAATTATTACAACATCACCTTTCTCCATTGATTCAATTGCTTTCCATTTTGAGTATAATTCACCCACAGGTTCCATACGAATTGCAGTAAACAGACGGTTTCTCTGACCTGCTGAATTGAGTGCAGAACTAAGAGCCAGACTATTTATAACAGTTGCCAGCATCCCCATCTGATCTCCCTTCACGCGGTCAAATCCTTTTGATGTACCGCTCAGTCCACGGAAAATATTACCTCCACCAATCACAATGCCAATCTGAATGCCCATTTGAGCCACTTCATGAATCTGTTCAGCATACTTATTAAGTCTCTCTTCATCAATACCAAACTGATTGTCACCCATAAGCGACTCTCCGCTTAGCTTCAGTAAAATCCTGTTATATTCCATATAATGTTTTAATTTTAATCAACTAATCAACAAAAGCAACCTCTTTAAATGCGTAAACCCTCTTTTCTCCTCCTTCAAGAGTTTCTAAAACCAGATGCCCTGAAGGCTGCACTTCTTTTATTTTGGCCTTGAAGCGACCATCATTATCCTCAAACCAATAATAATCATTAATCCTGTACAAATCAAGCATGTACTCATCCTCTATTGCTCTTATATCTCCATCCTGAAATTCGCGATATAAAAGAAAAAACTCTCTTGTAAAAATATCCAAAATATAATCTCTGTCCTGTTCAGAACCTGTAATTTGTTTAAGCGACACTGGATTAGGCAACTCATCAGGAAAAACCTCCTGATTAATGTTAATCCCTATCCCAATAACAGAGTTTACAATATTTCTTCCCCTAATATCGTTCTCAATAAGCATTCCTGCTATCTTTTTATCTTTCCAGTATATATCATTGGGCCATTTTATGCGTATATCATCCGTAAACTGATCCAGAGTATTTTTTACCGCCAGTGATGCTATGCGCGAGATAATAAACTGTTCATTTGCAAGCACATTATCAGGATAAATAAGCAAACTGAATAATAAGTTTTTTCCCTTTTCGGCGTTCCATCCATTACCCATTTGCCCTCGTCCCCCTGTCTGAAAATCAGCCACTACTACGGATCCCTCCTCAGGTTGCTGATCTTTTATGAGACTCTTCATGTAGTTATTAGTCGAATCCAGCTCCCCGAGCCTCACGACGAGTCGATTCTCACTTAATAGTTCCATAATATTCCTTTTGTAGTTTTTTTGGTAGTTTTTTTATCACCTCCTCAACTGAATTATCTATACACTCTTTAAGTTCACTGTCCGCCATATCACCATCAAGATAAATCGTGTTCCAGTGAGTTTTATTCATGTGGAAAGCACTCTCCACACATTCATAAGATTCGCGAAGCAATATTGCCTTTTCAGGATCGCATTTCAAAGTCACACTAAACCTCTCACTATCTGTGGGAATCATTGCAAACATCTTTCCCATAACCTTCATAACTATCGTTACCTCATCAAAAGGTGTGGTGGCTTCGGCACCCGGTACGGACATACAATAGTCATACAGTTCTTCGATATCCATAATCAGGTTATTTTATAAAAAAGCCATAAAGGCATCTTCAAAATGCTCAAGTTCCGCTTTACCCTCATTCCATATTATTGAAATGATATCAAAACGTGCAGGCTTATCTATCCAATTGATTTTCAAATAGTGGCTTGCTGAATTAATCATTCTACGCATCCTTTGTCTGCCTATTGCATCCTCAGGATTTCCCCACTCATCAGTTGCACGGGTCTTTACCTCTGTAAACACGATAAAATCCTCATCCTCTGCAATGATATCTATCTCATAGCCGTGGAAAGTCCAATTTCTTTCAACAATCCGGTATCCTTTTGTTTCCAGATAAACCACTGCTTTATCTTCCCCTTTCTTTCCTAATATATTATGTTCTGCCATCTATAAAAAGAGCAAAAAGCCCTATATACTTTGTAAAAATACAAATTTACGGCTTAAATACTTCCTTTTGGCGGAAAAATTTTGTTTTTTTGTATGCTAATAGGGAGACCTTATTTTCAATTATAACTTAATGGGAACGAAAAAGCAGAGTTTGAACGGTAAAACCAGGACACGCAATAAAAAAGTAGTATTTACGCTGGCTGATGAGGAGTATGAATTTATACTTTTCTATTTGAAAAAATACAAAATCACCAACCGTTCCCGGTGGTATCGCGAAACAATCCTGGCTCACGTACTAAAAAGTATGGAAAAGGACTATCCTACCCTGTTTGATGAAAACGAAATGAGACGGTAACTATAACTAATAACAAAAATGTTTGATGACGAATATTTTATGAAACAGGCTCTGCTTGAAGCTCACAAAGCTTTCGACAAAAATGAAATACCTGTTGGAGCTGTTGTTGTCTCTGAGCAAAGAGTTATAGCACGTGCCCATAATCTCACAGAACTGCTTAACGATGTAACAGCTCATGCCGAGATGCAGGTGATAACATCTGCCACAAATGTCCTTGGAGGAAAATATCTGACCGATTGCACATTATATGTAACCGTAGAACCCTGTCCCATGTGTGCAGGCGCCCTTCGCTGGGCTCAGTTATCACGACTTGTTTATGGTGCTTCTGACGAAAAAAGGGGCTACTCCACAATTTCACCTTTCCTGCTACACCCAAAAACCACAGTCACAAAAGGTATCCTGGCTGAAGACTGCTCTGACCTTATGCAGCTCTTTTTTAAGAAAATCCGTTGAAAATAAAGCGTTGTTGAAATGAAATGCACCCGGGTATGTAATTGGGGCTGTTGCAACATCCGATACTTTAGTTAGCCTGTTGCCCGTGTAAGTGTATGTCAGGTTGTCCATCAACCCGTAACCGCTGTCAAGCTTGCCCTGTCTCTGCATTGCAAGGATATTACCCATTTTATCGTAAGCAGTTATTGATTCATCGAAACGGTTAAGGTTTGCACTAAGTGAAGCACCTTCACCGTAGGTGGCGGTAGTCAGGCGATTGAGGCCATCATAAGAAAACTTGTAGCCCCTGTCGGTGAGTTCATCTCTAACCTTCCATTTCATTTTTTGTGTATTTTTTGTTTTTCGCTGCCGCCTTTGGCGGGTAGTGTTTTTTGCCCCTCCCTATCCTGCGAAACGCCTGTTTTAAAAGGACTGACAAAAAAGAGGGGAAAACAATGATAAAACACTATAAATAAATGATTTGACAGCAGAAATACTGTTATTGACAACTTTTTTGGGAAAGGGTGTTTTTTAGGGGTAAAGCCACCACTCCGAAAAAAACAAACCCCGCAAAACTGCGGGGCTGATTCTAATTATTATTCTGCACAGGTTTTATAAATTACTTTATAATAGCCGTTTAATGTTCCATATATCAAAAAATTATAATCTCCGCCTGGGTGTGGGATTGTTTCTGTTTTTATATTAAATGTCTTTTTCTCTGACAGAACATTGAACAAACCATTAGGAGTTTTATTAGGAACAAAAAACACTACATTATTGATAATTACATAATAAGTTATTGAGTTTTGAGTATTAGAATTAAAAACAAATTCGTTTATTGATAAATAATACTGATTACTCGAAACACTTGATTGAAAAAAATCCAATACATAAAAATCAGTCCTATTAAAACATTCTGTGTCTGTTTTAACGATACTCACAAGTATTTTTTCAAGTATTTTATCGTTAAAATCAACTTGTTGCAGGGTTGAGATTTTATTTTGCCCCATACAATTGACTGATACAATTAGAGTTGTAAAATATAAAACTATTTTTTTCATACAAACCTCCTTTCTTTATCTTTACGGTGCAACAATTTGAATTTCGGATAAATTAATTATTGGCGAAGTCTCAGGAAAATCAAATATTGTAGAGTTTCGGGCGAGAGCATAAGTAGTAGGAGCATGTATCTGAAATTCTCCCATGTTACTGTTATACTGTAGGGATATCATCTCAGTAGTTTCACTATCACTTTTAATCTTAGCAGTATCTTTTTCGACATTGGAGAGTTGCCCGTTTATTTGAGCTGGTAAGATTAAAGTATGACACAATAATAATATAACAAGAATTACTGATTGATTTTTCATACTGTGTTTTTTGAGGTTTAAATTGATATATATTAATTATCCAACCTGATAAGTCCGGATCATGCCATTCGCTTTCAATTATTATAAATTAAAGTTCTTAGTGGTTAAATATTAATATATACAAATATGGATGAAATATGGTTAATTTTAAGAGCAATTAATGTTAAATAAATATAATCAATAACTCAAAACACGTTTTTCTCAAATAAATACCCAACATCAGGGGGACATTTCCCAAAGCCTCCTCATAAAATTATGAGGAGGATATGAAGAGGATATGTAGAGAGTATGAAGAGGATTCGGCCAAGGTACGGCTAATATGCAGCCAAAGTACGACTAATGAACTGTCAACGTATTATGAACATCTTAAAAAAAATGTTATATTTACCATATCCTTAGGTGATTAAGTTTAATGTTTCTATTTTTACGAGATACACTTGATAATCAATCTATCTAGTAAATATCTTCGGCTATGAAACGATTTATTTTTGTTAGTATTATTATGGCGTCCCTTCCACTATTTCTTTATTCTCAACAAATAGTAATTACTCCGGATACTTCTAAACTTCAGCAACGCCATTTTGATTTTAATTTGCCGGAGAAACTTGACAAAGAATTTCATTTACCACGAAAGTTTTCGTTCCCGGACACTCTTAATTTTAACCCGGGTGACACAATTCCGAACCATTTATGGGAAAATTTTCTGAGAAATCAGAAAGATTCACTTGCAAAACCTTTCTATGCTCCACTGGACCAGATGCCGGTAATTGTTCCTCCTGACTATAATTTTTATATGATTGTAGTAAAACCTGACTCAACAGTACAATATTATATCAGAAATTTACATTCCGGTGAGGCCAGGAAAACAGTTCCGAATCAATTACTTGTACCCAAAGAGCCATTCAAACCAAAGCAATAGCTCATAAATATTTATTATGAAACAAATTTAAGTTCAAAGTGTTTATATAGTTAACTAAACACTTATAAGTTAAAATAAAGGTTATCGTAAACTATATTAGTTGATTTATGATCGTACTTACTTATAAGTAAATTAACAAACACAATTATAAAACTTTTAATAAACAGCAGTATGAGAAAAAAGAAAATAGTAATATTGGTAGGAAGTTTACGTAAAGATTCGTATAACAGGAAACTGGCTCTGGATGCAATTAAGATGCAACCTGAAACATTTGATATGGAACTGGTAGAAATCGGTCAGTTGGTTCATTACAATGAGGATTTAGACGCTAATCCACCTGCAGAGTGGGTTGAATTCCGCAAGAAAATTAAGGAAGCTGATGGTTATCTGTTCTTCACACCTGAATACAATAGATCAATACCCGGAGTATTAAAGAATGCAATTGATGTTGCATCAAGACCTTATGGCCAAAACAACTGGGGTGGTAAACCCGGAGCAGTTGTAAGTAGCTCTATCAGCGCACTTGGTGGTGAAGCTGCCAACCATGTACTTCGTCAGCCAATGGTTTTTGTTGATGTTTATATGATGCAGCAGCCGGAAGCTTACATTGGTAATACTATGACTTTGTTTAATGAGAATAACGAAATTGCCAATCCTGATACACGCAAATTCCTGGACAACTGGCTTAAATCATTTGAAGCCTGGGTTCATAAATTTTATAATGACTGATAAAATTTGATGATTTAATAATTAAAGGCAGAGTATAGTAATTCTATATTCCGCCTTTTATTTTTTTGATATTACAGACTGTTCAATAATTTAATTTATACTATTACAGTACAGGAAGCTTCCATGGGGCACGATAATCGGCTTTTGCCAAACGATTGGCTTCTACATTATCGAATGTACCGGATTTACTGTCCCAATGAAGTGCAGAACCAACTCTGCAAGAGATATTTGCCATGTGACTAACCTTTGCTACTTCAGCACCTATTGCAATATCTGCATTAGGTAATTCGCGTGTACGAATGCATTCAAGCATATTACCAACATGCAAGTACAGTCCTTTTCCGGAACCTTTGCGCATTTCAACAGGCTCCATACGAAGCGTGTTTGGTTTTCTCTCATCATCACAAGGATAGCAATATGGAAAATTGCGACTGTTTACAGCTTGCTCAGGAATAACTTCCCAGCCGCTTCTGGTTAATAACAGCGTTCCGTTTTCTCCGAAGAATGCAACACCTTCACGTTTGTCAAACAATCCGTTTCCTATGCCACATGCATGGTCCCAGATAATATTGAAATCGGAATATTTGTATGTTACCATTAATGTATCGGGAGTCTCCATAGCATCATCAGGATAACCCAATTTACCTCCTGCACCGTAAACATAAGAAGGTATTCCTGCATTCATACCTTTCATGGCATAGTCAAGCAGATGCACACCCCAGTCGGCCATCAGTCCTCCTGCATAATCCCAGAAAAAGCGGAAATTATAGTGAAAACGGTTTTGATTATAATTACGTTTTGGTGCCGGTCCCAGCCACATATCATAATCAACACCCGCTGGTGGAGCTGAATCAGGCACTACGGGCAATGTCCATTTACTTGTTTGATAAGCCCACGCCTTAACTGTACGTACTCTTCCAAGTATACCGCTCTGCACATAAGCAGCTGCCTCATCCCAGTGGGGATCACTGCGTTGCCATTGACCAACCTGAACAATCCTGTTGTATTTGCGCGTAGCTTTAACCATCAGATCGCACTCCTCGATAGTATTTGCCAAAGGTTTTTCAACATATACATCCTTACCTGCCTCACAAGCAGCAATCAACTGCAGACAGTGCCAGTGATCGGGAGTTCCAATAATAACAAGATCTACATCCTTGTTATCTATAACCTTTCTCCAGTCCTTCACCAGCTGAGGGGGTTTTTTGCCCGTTTGTTCCTCTATCTCAGAAGCACGCTGATAAAGCCATTGATCATCAATGTCGCACAATGAGATACATTCTACTTCGGGATATTGTAAAAATGTACGCAGATTACTCCACCCCTGATTTCTGCAACCTATAAGACCTACCTTGATTTTGTTACTTGGTGCCGACTGCCCGTATATGGAGTTAAAAGATTTGCCCATTAATGGTGTCAGACCTAAACCTGTAGCTGTAATAGCTGATTTTTTTATAAAATTTCGTCTATCCATGATAATAAATATTGATTGTCAAATATAGTAATTTAAGATTAACAAAGATAATAAAGTTAATAAAGTTAGCGTTCAAGTGTCTAAATTTTAAAATATATATATATTTTTGGAATCTTTGTTATTGATATAACCCGTAAAACTGCTTTATAATGCAGCAGCTTAATGAGTTCCTAACTACTTTACATCAATATATAGGAGGTAATAACTGGTTTGTTTTCCTACTTTTAGGTACCGGAATATTTTTTACTTTGTATCTCAAGTTCCCTCAGATTCGTTATTTCAGGCATGCCGTTAAGGTCGTAAAAGGTAAGTATGATAAAGAAACTGACAAGGGGGATACAACTCACTTTCAATCGCTGGCAACAGCTCTGTCGGGTACTGTGGGAACCCGAAACATTGCAGGTGTAGCTCTCGCAGTACATCTTGGCGGACCCGCTGCACTTTTCTGGATGTTGATGACTGCCTTTCTTGGCATGTGTACAAAATTTGTCGAGGTTACCCTCTCACACAAATACCGTGAGTTTGATGAAAATGGCATGGTTGCCGGTGGTCCTATGTATTATATGAAAAGCCGTCTGAACATCACTTTGAAGAACGGCAAGATGATAAAAACAGGTTACTGGCTTGGTGGCTTTTTTGCATTAGCTACTGTATTATCATCTTTCGGAACTGGAAGTCTGCCTCAGATAAACAGTATTTCAAATGCAATCTTTGCAACTTTCGGAATTCAACATATTATTACTGGAGCAATAATGGCTATTTTACTGGCAATGATCATAATTGGCGGCATTAAGCGTATTGCACAGGTTACAGAAAAGCTGGTGCCATTTATGGCTATCGTATATTTTCTGGGAGCAATAGTTGTAATCATTTCCAACTATCAAAATGTCATCCCTTCTTTTATTTCACTATTCAGTGATGTATTCACCGGAACTGCAGCTATTGGGGGATTTCTTGGAGCCGGTTTTACTTTTGCATTCAATAATGGGGTAAACAGGGGTCTGTTCTCAAATGAAGCAGGACAAGGGTCCGCACCAATTGCACATGCTGCTGCAAAAGCACACGACCCTGTTTCTGAAGGCATTGTAGCAATTCTTGAACCCTTTATTGATACAATTATTATATGTTTCCTTACAGGAATGATATTACTTTCTTCAGGAGCATGGAATCAAAAAGTGCTCAATCAGTTTCAAAAAACCGATATTGTTGTATTGGAAGGCAGTTATAACGAGGACAGTGCAGAGGATGCAGCAGTTCTTGGTGATTATCTAAATAAAAAGTCGGATATACCACTTTTCTCAGGCAATTTAACAGTTATAGATGGTAAAATTCAGAATATTAATTCAATACTTCATGCCCGGTCTCTTGCAGAAAATGTTATTATCAGTAAATCCGGTGAATTATATAACGGTGAAATAGCAGTAGCCAATGGAAGTGTTACCAACTCACCGAATGACCTTATTTTCAGTGGCAACTCTCTTATTCACAGTGCACCACTGACAACGATTGCCTACACTCAGAGTTTTCTTGGCGACTCAGGCAAATATATAGTAGCGCTGGGATTGTTACTTTTTGCATTTTCAACTGCAATTGCCTGGTCGTATTATGGCGATAGAGCAATAACTTATCTTGTTGGCGCAAAATATGTTATGATCTATCGGATAATTTATATAGTGGCATTCTTCTTTGCCTCTTTTATAGACACAACCATAATTTGGAATTTGTCCATGCTGACGGTTGCCTTTATGACTGTTCCAAATTTAATAGGCCTTTTAATACTTCATAAAGAGGTAAAATCCACAATTGGAGAATATTGGGTGGGTTTCAGAAAAGAGTATCCTGAAAAAAAAGAACAATCAATTAAAGCAAACCGCTCAAGAGACCTCCATCTATCTGAATAGTAGTGCCGTTTACCGAACGTGCCTGATCTGAACAAAGATAACATACCAAATCTCCCAGTTCCTGCGGATCCATATAACGTTTGTGAGGAAAATCCTGAATAGCTTTTTGTTCATACTCTTCAACAGAGATACCATCAACAGCAGAGCGCACCTCTATTAACTGAGTTACCCTGTCTGTTTTAAAATAGCCGGGACATACAGTATTAATTGTAACACCTTTTGATATCAGCTCTTTGCTGATAGTCTTGGCGTAGCTGGCAACTGCTGAACGGAATATATTTGATAACACCATATTTGGCGCAGGTTCTTTCACAGTAACAGAAGCTATGTTGATGATTCTGCCCCATCCTTTTTTTTCCATATAAGGAAGGCAGAGGTTTATCATCCTGATATTATATTTAAGTACTGAATTATATGCATCGTCGAGATCATCTTCAGTAATATCACGAAATGTACCCGGTTTGGGTCCGCCGGAATTATTTACAAGGATATCCACTCCACCGAATCTATTTGCCGCTTCATCTACAATGCGCTTATTATCATCAATATTCGCCATATCAACTGAAAGTGATAGGACACCCACACCAAACGATTCTATCTCTTTTTGTGTCTGATTAAGTGCATCACTGTTTCTTGCACACAGAACAATATTTACTCCTTCACGTGCAAGTGCAATAGCACACGCCTTACCCAGTCCCTTACTGCTGCCACCGATAATTGCGGTTTTTCCTTGTAAATTGAATTCCATAACTTGCTTACATGTTTTTATCAATCATTGCTTTAATATCATTCTTGTTACCATAAACAACAATAATATCACCTTCCTCCAAAACAGTTTTGGCATCTACAATACTTCCGGCTTTAAGAATAAATGTTTTCGCTCCGATTTCGTTTTGCTCACTAATTTGTTTAAGCTTAGTAAGAACAATAACATTATATTTTTTATTCAGTTCACTTTCGGCAATAGTTTTACCAATTAATTTAGCTGGCACAATAATTTCCACTATGTAATGATCCCTGGATACTTCAAACAGATTGATATAATTTTTCACCGAAAGCTTCATTGCCCATCGTTCTGCCGACTCTCTCTCGGGACGAATAATTTCAGTAATACCCATTGCTTCAAGCACACTTTCCTGGAGAGCGGTTATGGATCGGACAGTTATTTTCTGAACACCTCTTTTCTTCAGCATTGCTGTGATTAATAGACTTTCTCCTTCATCTGCTCCACCGCACACAATTGCCATATCTGTATTTTTTAATGGCAAATGGCTGGCAGCTACCGGATCAGAACTATCAAGACATATTACGTTAGTCAGCTTCTCTTTACAGGCTTCAACACGGTTCATAGATTTGTCAACTCCAATAACTTCGTGCCCCATAGCAACTAACCTTTCAGCAAGGGCAGTGCCAAAATGTCCGAGTCCTATTACTACAAATTTCATATTTTTTAAAATCTAGTTGATTAATAATTCTTCAGAGGGGTATCTGTATAAGCTTAAATTCACCCTCTTCGTCAAAGCGGTCAGCAGTGTAAATAAACTCACCCTTCCCACAAGCATCGTTATTGTAATTACCAATTTGCCTGAATCGGATAATAAAGGTGACACATTACGACTCAACCCTACTGTAGAGTATGCTGATACAGTCTCAAAAAGCAGATCCATAGGTTCTTTATTCGCTTCAATAAGTATCATTATGAATGTTATTACCATTATAAATAATATTGCAAGAGTTATTTGAGCAAATGCTTTTGAAATAGAGTTCTGAGAAATTTCCCTTCCTTTAAACTCTACCCTCTTTTTACCTCTTACAAGTGAGTAGAAATTCATGACTGAAATAGCAAAAGTAGTAGTTTTAATACCACCACCTGTTGATGCAGGCGACGCGCCAATCCACATTAGTGAAATTAGCATTAGTGAAGTTGGAATAGTTAATGCTGAAGTGTCGGTGCTGTTAAAACCTGCTGTTCTGGATGTTACTGATCCAAAAAATGCAGCTGTCCATTTCCCTAATCCTGTTGAATATTGAGTAAGTACTCCGTCTTTCTCGAAAAAATAAAAGCTGAAAGTACCAATTAAAAGAAGCAGAACTGTTGTTCTGATTACTAAATGAGTGTTTACACTGATTTCAAGTTTTGCGAAGATATATTTCTCTTTCCTGACAACTCTTTTATACAAGTTGTATACATTCGTTGTTATGTATTTCCAGATATTATAAATAATTGGGAAACCTAATCCTCCTAAAATAATAAGAAATGACATTATGATATGAACCGGAAAATTAAAACGGATTCTTATATCATATAAATTGCCTGACAAAGTTGAAAAACCGGCATTACAGAAACTTGATATTGAATGAAATATTGAAAAAAAAGCTCTTTCCCAAAAATCCAAACCTGCATTATTCAAAGATATAAATATCAGCAAAAAGCCAATTCCCTCAATCAGGAAAGTAATTATCAAAATACTTTTAAGTGCTGAAAACACATTATCCAAATTCTCTTCGTTAGTAATATCCTTTACCAGTAATTGATTTTTGTATGATGAGCCACCTTTGAAAAAAAAACTGAAATATGTTGTGAAGGTCATTATACCTAAACCTCCGATCTGAATAAGAGACAAAATAATTATTTGACCGAAGATTGTGAAAGCAAGTTCTGTATCAACAACATTAAGTCCCGTTACACACACAGCACTTGTTGCCGTAAAAAGAGCATCCACATAAGAAATATCCTCTTTTGTTGCCCCGGGTAACAATAAAAGCAAACTACCAAAAACAGAAATGATGAGGAAGCTCAAAACAAATAACTGTGCCGGCCCCAATTTCAAATATTTTTTCTCTAATAACATATTCCCTATTATCCAAACAGGTTAGAAGAAGTAATAAGTGGCAGCAAAATTACATAAATATCTTTATGATTATATATCTATTTGAAATTTGATTGAAGTTTCGCATGTTCAGATTATTACAGGAATTATGTGATGAAAAGAGCTATTTTTAGTACATTTGCGGATTATAACAGAAAGCATTCCTATAATATTTGCTAAAATAAATATGTCAAAACAATTCAAACGTACATTAATTACTTCTGCACTTCCTTATGCAAACGGACCTGTGCATATTGGCCACCTTGCCGGTGTTTATGTTCCGGCAGATATTTATGCCCGCTATCTGAGGCTCAAAGGAGAAGAGGTTCTCTTTATCGGAGGATCTGATGAACATGGTATTCCTATCACAATTAAAGCCCGCAACGAAGGTGTAACACCACAGGATATTGTGGACCGTTATCATGAATTAATTAAGAAATCATTTGAGGAGTTTGGTATAACTTTCGATATTTATTCCCGCACCACATCAGATATTCACAAGAAAACAGCATCTGATTTTTTCCGCACTCTTTATGACAAGGGTGAGTTTAACGAGCAAGAGAGTGAGCAATATTATGATGAAGAGGCACAACAGTTTCTTGCCGACAGGTATATTACAGGCACCTGTCCTCATTGCGGAAATGAAAATGCTTATGGTGATCAGTGTGAACAGTGTGGTACTTCACTGAGTCCTAACGATCTTATAAATCCCAAATCTACCCTAAGCGGCAGTGTACCGGTAATGCGTAAGACAAAACACTGGTACCTTCCACTGGATAAACACGAAGCTTGGCTGCGCGAATGGATTCTGGAGGATCATAAAGAATGGAAAACTAATGTTTACGGACAGTGCAAATCATGGCTCGACATGGGACTGCAGCCACGTGCTGTGAGTCGCGACCTCGACTGGGGTGTACCTGTCCCTGTAGAAGACGCTGAAGGCAAAGTACTATACGTTTGGTTTGATGCACCAATAGGTTATATATCAAATACAAAAGAACTTCTTCCCGATGAATGGGAAAAATGGTGGAAGGATAAGGATTCCCGACTGATACATTTTATAGGAAAAGATAATATCGTATTTCACTGCATAGTTTTTCCTGCAATGCTTAAAGCCGAAGGAAGCTATAATCTGCCTGACAATGTACCTGCCAACGAATTTATGAACCTCGAGGGAGATAAAATATCCACCTCACGCAACTGGGCAGTGTGGCTTCATGAATATCTTGAAGAGTTTCCCGGAAAACAGGATGTTCTCAGATATGCGCTTACTGCCAATGCACCTGAAACAAAGGATAACGACTTCACCTGGAAAGATTTCCAGGCACATAACAATAATGAGTTGGTGGCTGTTCTTGGCAATTTCGTGAATAGGGCAATGGTGCTTACAAATAAGTATTTCGATAGCAAAGTACCTGCATCAGGCACATTAACTGATCTGGATCATGAAGCTATTACTGAAGCTGAAAAGGTGAAGCAAGCGGTTGAATATAATCTTGACAACTTCCATTTTCGTGAGGCTCAAAAAGAGGCAATGAACCTAGCACGTATCGGTAATAAGTATCTTGCTGATGCTGAGCCATGGAAAACAGCCAAAACAGATATGGAACGCACTGCAACTATCCTTAATATTTCTCTTCAGATAACAGCAAATCTTGCAATTGTGATTGAGCCGTTTTTACCTTTTACATCGGCAAAACTCCTCTCATTCCTGAACACTGATCATCTGAATTGGGATAAGTTAGGCAGTTTTGATCTGCTTGCAGAAGGTCATACTCTGGGTAAATCAGAACTCCTTTTTGAAAAGATTGAGGATGAAGTGGTTGAAAAACAGGTACAGAAGCTTCACGACACTAAAGAATTAAATGAATCTGTAAACAAGAACAGTTCTGAAAATGAAGAGGTGAAAACAAAACCTATTAAGGAAACCATAGAATATGGTGACTTCGAAAAGCTTGATATCAGAGTAGGCACTGTCCTTGAATGTGAAAAAGTACCTAAAACTGATAAACTCCTAAGATTTCTTCTTGATGATGGACTTAAACAAAGAACAATCCTTTCTGGAATAGCTGCATACTATCCTAATCCTGAGGAACTGATTGGCAAACAAGTTTGTTTTATCGCCAACCTGGCTCCGAGAAAAATGAGAGGTTTCGTATCTGAAGGTATGATCTTGTCAGCAGAAAATAGTGACGGAACTCTTGCACTTGTTACACCTTCAAAAGATGTCAATCCGGGAAGTTTAGTACTCTGATTAAGTTAAATTAACGCGATCTATGCAACTTTTCTCCAGGAATTTCATCTATTAAATAGATTATAACTTACGACTGGTTTGTGGTTATAAATCACAAACCAGTCAATTTTTATATAAGTTCAACATTAAAAAATACCTCTATGAAGAAACAAGTACTATTAATAATTGCATTATTAGTAAGCCTTTCAATGTTCTCACAAAAGACTTATCGCGCTATGGGATGGAAATTATCCAGAGATTTACCTCAAAATGAACTAAAGTTTAATCTGGGTACTGCTATCCTGGGGTCCTATCCTGAGATTACTTACGAAAGAATACTAGATTCAGATATAAGCCTGGGAGCTTCTCTTGGAATTTCATTTGATGAAGATCTTTATTCGGTTAACTTTGCTTTTAACCCTTATGTCCGCTGGTTCTTTGGTGGTAATGCCGAGAATCTGCAGAAATATGGTGCCGGCTTCTTTATTGAAGCCAACGGAGGGCTGATATCAGTGGACACAGATGAGTCAGAGTTCGTTAACGGAACATTAGTCACTAAAACTGAAACAAATATGGGAGCCGGATTAGGTATTGCCATAGGATGGAAATATCTATCTCGCAACAACTGGATAGGTGAGATCTATCTGGGTGGCGGACGCGATTTTATTAACGACGGAGGCTATCCTCGTTTGGGAATAAGTATAGGAAAAAGATTCTGAATTAATTGCTAATATTAAATTTATATTTTATGAAAGGTTTTTTATCTATTTTTCTGATTTTAGCGTTTACTATTACTATGAATGCACAGGATAAAAAGTATCCTGAACAGGCACCAATGAGGCCCGCCATGAGTGAATACTGGACACCTCAACCACCAGTTGTGACTCCCGGCAATCATGGTGTGAATGCCATTCCTGCACCATCTGACGCCATTGTATTGTTTGACGGGACGGATCTCTCTAAATGGGAAAATACAAAAGGCGAAGCGGCAGGGTGGACTCTGCATGATGGCGTTTTTACAGTTAAAAAAGGCACCGGCGATATTCAGACAAAACAAAAGTTCAACGACTTTCATTTGCATATAGAATGGTGTGTTCCTGAAGGTATTACAGGAGAAAGTCAGGCACGTGGCAACAGCGGTGTTTTTCTGCAAGGCATGTACGAAATTCAGATACTCGACTGCTACGAAAATGAAACTTATGTAAACGGTCAAACCGGCAGTGTTTATAAACAAACTCCTCCTCTTGCAAATGCAATGAATCCCCCGGGTGAGTGGAACGTTTATGATATTATCTATACTGCTCCTACATTCAAAAAAGATGGTACATACCGCACAAACCCGCGTGTAACAGTATTACAAAACGGAGTGCTTCTGCAAAACAACACTATCATACTTGGAACAACAGAATATATTGGTTTTCCTAAAGTTGTAGAGCATGGCGCAGGTCCAATCAAACTGCAGGATCACGGTGATCCCAGTGCACCAATTAGTTTCAGAAATATCTGGATAAGGGAGCTTTAATTACACGGTTAATACGATAATTAAATGTAAATTTGTGGTTTAAACTTTAAACTGCAAAGGATAAATGATGCAAAAAAATGGCATTTTAAAAAAGCTTATCCCCGATCTTTTAGTAATAGCGGGTTTCATTATTATTTCGTTCATCTATTTTGCCCCGGCAGTGCTGGATGGGCGCGTTATTTCACAGCACGACTCGCTTGCAGCAATAGGGCAAGGTCAGGAGCAGCATGATTATATGGCACGCCATGACGGAGAACGTACGCGCTGGAATATATCTATGTTCAGTGGTATGCCTTCATACCAGATGAGTCCGACTTACGATTCTTCAAAACCTCTGGACAGCGCTAAACAGGCATACTCACTCTTTTTACCCAATTATGTTTACCTCCTGTTCATAATGCTTATCGGGTTTTATATTCTGATGCGGGCTTTCAGGGCATCGCCACTGATAAGTGCACTGGGGGCGGTAATATGGACTTTCTCATCCTATTTCTTTATCCTTATCTCGGCAGGGCATATTTGGAAACTAATCACTCTGGCATACATTCCGTCCACAATTGCAGGTATGATATATGTTTACAGGAAAAAGTACCTTTTAGGAGGACTCCTATTCATGATTTTCGTAGCTTTCCAGATATCTGCAAATCACTTCCAGATGAGCTACTACTTCCTGTTCCTGATGCTCTTCCTTGTGATTGCTATGTTCGTAGATGCACTTAGGAAGGAAAAGCTTCCCGATTTCTTTAAAGCAACCACTGTTCTTCTGATTGCAGGAATTATTGGTGTGGCAGCCAACTCAAGCAACCTCTATCACACTTATGAATATTCTAAGGAAACAATGCGTGGTAAATCGGAACTTACGCATCATGCTGAAGAAAATGTTACAGAGGATGGCCTTGAACGCGATTATATCACAGCGTGGAGCTATGGTGTAGGTGAAACCTGGACACTGTTGGTTCCGAACACTAAGGGTGGAGCTTCGGTACTTCTTTCTGATAATGAAAAAGCAATGAGTAAAGCACGGTCTGAGTATTACCAGATTTATCAGCAGATAGGTCAGTATTGGGGAGAACAACCGGGTACCTCAGGTCCTGTTTATGTTGGAGCCTTTGTGCTTGCACTTTTTGTACTGGGACTGTTTATCGTGAAAGGTCCCGTTAAATGGGCACTGCTTGCAGGTACAGTTTTCTCTATCCTGCTCTCATGGGGTAAAAACTTTATGCCGCTTACCGATTTTTTTATCGATTACGTGCCACTTTATAATAAGTTCAGAGCTGTTTCCTCAATACTCGTTGTAGCTGAATTTTGTATTCCTCTGCTGGCAGCACTTACTGTTAAAGAGATAATTCAAAAGCCGGAAGTACTTAAGAATAATATAAAGTATCTTTATATAAGTCTGGGACTTACAGGAGGTATAGCACTGCTTTTTGCCATTGCTCCAAAACTTTTCTTCTCATCATTCATATCTACCGGTGAGATGCAAGCTTTTAGTCAGGCACTCCCGGCCGAGCATATTCATCCATTTCTGGCTAATCTCACAGATATGCGTGTATCTATGTTCACAGCTGATGCATGGAGAAGTTTTATAATAGTTGCAATTGGTGGAGTATTAGTGTGGCTTTTCCTGCAAAACAAACTTAAAGCCCTGTGGATGACGGCAGGTGTTCTTTTGCTTTGCCTTGTTGATATGTGGGATGTAAACAAGCGCTATCTTAATGATGATGATTTTGTTTATAAATCCAACCAGCAGCAGGTATTTAATCTTACACCAACGGATGAATACATTTTGCAGGATACTACAAAATATTATCGTGTTCTGAACCTTGCTACCAGCACCTTTAATGATGGAATAACACCTTACCACCATAAAGTAATAGGCGGTTATCACGCTGCTAAATTACGCCGATATCAAGACCTTATTGATGTTCATCTTACTAATGAAATGATGAATATGCACCAATCTGTAATCACGTCACAGGGCAATCCCGACTCAGCAAACGCCGATGAATTCAAGGTGCTCAACATGTTAAATACCAAATGGGTAATACTACCTTCACAAGATGGATCAACAATTCCGATAGAGAATCCTTTTGCGATGGGCAATGCCTGGTTAGTGGATGACATACTTTTCCTGGATAATGCAGATGAAGAGATAGATGCTTTGAGTAAAGTCGATCTGCATAATGTGGCTGTTGCCGACAAGGAGTTTGAATATGTTCTTGAAAACTTCAAACCGGACTTCAGACCTTCGCAAGCCGATAGCGCATCTACAATTACACTGACAGATTATGACTCCAACTTCCTGACTTATAATGTTGATGCCAAAAAGGATGAACTGGCTGTTTTCTCAGAAGTATATTATCCCAGAGGGTGGCAAATAACCATTGATGGTGAGCCTGCCGAAATGCTGAGGGTTAATTATACACTTCGTGCATTGCCGATACCTGAAGGTAAGCATATAGTGGAATTTCGCTTCGACCCACAGAGTATAAAAGTGACCGACGGAATTGCATATACAGCACTAATGATAATGTTGTTAACCGCAATATTTATAATCATCAGTACTGTAAAAAAAAGAAAAACCAAATTAGCTAAAGAGTGAATCTCATTGTATTGTCCTGATTTTTATTATAACTTAACGCGGTAAAATAATTTCAATAATAAGTATGCAAAATAAAATTATTACAATTGTTTTTGCGCTGAGTCTTCTTTATGGTTCTGTATTAGCGCAACAGAATTATCGGGTTGAGCCATCACCATGGGCATTTTCATGGGGTGTGGGATTAGGTTCAATTACACCTACCGGTGATTTGGGGTTGACTACAATATACCCGACAAAAATTATGAACCCGGAAAAATGATTTATTAATTATGAAGTATTTTACGCTAAAAAAAGTGATACTGTTTTATATTGCAGTTACACTTAATTTCACTATGAATGCTCAAAAGCTGTCTTTCAGCAAGGAAGGAGAGTTCAAAATTGTACAGTTCACCGACATGCATTACGCGAAGGGAAACCCTAAATCGGACACAACACTGCAATTGATACCAAAAGTGCTTGATGCTGAAAAGCCTAATTTGGTTGTTTTTACGGGTGATATAGTAACAGGAACAATTAATGGATGGGATGACATTACTAAATTTGTTATTGAACGCGAAATACCTTTTTCTGTAACACTTGGCAATCATGATCACGAGCATGGTGTTACCCGTGAAGAGATTGCAGAGAAAATCACTTCATATCCTTATAATGTTAACACAATAAATAATATAGGCGGAAGAGTTCTGAATGATGCCATCCCAGTGTATAGCAGCGATAAGCATCTTAAAGTTGGTGCTCTAATATATTGCTTCGACTCGGGAGCATATTCCACTATTGATGGAGTTAATGGTTACGGATGGTTAACAACAGAACAGATTGAATGGTATAAAAAACAAAGTATGCATTACAGGGTTCAGAACAACTTCAAGCCGTTGCCTGCTCTGGCTTATTTTCATATTCCCCTGCCGGAATACAAGACAGCATTTGATGATGAAAAAAATGTAAGATTCGGTGAGAGAAACGAGGATGAATGTCCGGCTGATCTTAATTCAGGAATGTTTCTGGCAATGCGTGAGATGGGAGATGTGATGGCAACATTTGTTGGACATGAACATGTAAATGATTATATAGTTGACTATTATGATATAGCACTTGCTTATGGTCACTTTAGCGGGTGGACTACAACCTACACCCCTAAACCGGTGATTAACGGTGTGCGTGTGGTTGTACTAAAAGAGAACAAAAGGGAATTTGAAACCTGGCTGCATCAGCTAAATGGAGCAATCAAGCAGAAAGTTACCTACCCCACTGATTTTAAATAATCCCCGGTGAGAGTTTGTGGTAAACAGTTACACAACCGTCTATTTATTACAGATTCTCTATTTACTACAGATCCCCTTAAATGCACACCATCTGCAATTATTATTGTTTTGGGTCTGCGAAAATGGGACCTCCGGGTTAAATATATCTTCAATCAACTCATTAAACATCTCCTTAAATTCAGGCAGAATAGTTGATAAATTTTCTACAGGCTTACCATCAGTATAGATAGTAGGATTAAAATCCTTGAAAACATCACGCAGATAATAAACTGCCGGAGATATTTTAGTTCCTGGATTTTCAATAAGGTAAAACAGTCCGTAAACAAAAACCTGAAGTATCTGATAAGGACGATTAGACTTAGAAGAATCGAAAAGACCGGGAATATCTTTGTAAGCAGTATTACCTGAACCGGTTTTATAGTCAATAATCCTGTAAGTATTATCAACTATGTCGATTCTGTCGATACTTCCCTTGAAATTAACTGTCAGCTGATTACTCAGTTTATATGCTCTGTTGAAACGATACTCAGAGCTAATATATGTAAATGGAGTGAACTGCTTGTCAATGGTTAAAGTCTGCTTCACGTAACTCCTGAGTATCTCACCAATTAGATAATATTGTCCCTCCAGCGGTCTAGTATTTTCTTTATCCTTAAAATAGTATTGAGCGAAAGTCTTTTCAATTATCTCAGTGAGGTAATCATCATTTTTGATAACCTCATTTAGTACATCGATTGTTACCACCTTGTTTTTATATCTCTGATATATAATCTCCATCAGGTGATGAAAAATAGACCCAAACACGTCAGATTCAACAGATTCCTGCACCTCAGATTCCTCTGAAAGTCCCTCGATTGCAATGAAATAAAATTTTAGGGGACAATCAATATAGTTGTTGATAAGAGAGGCAGAAAGCGACTTATTGCCTCCTTCGCGATACTCATCAAGCTTACGCATGATATGAGCGGATTTTTCTACCGATACAGGTGCTATTTGGGGTGTTGTTACATCATAAGTCACAACACGTTCATCTATATCGAAATAGTCGTTGTAGAGATACTTCAGCTGATAGAAGTATCGGCTGACTTCGCCTGTCTGCAAACCATCTGTGCGTGTATCATACAACATGAAAACATTTTTGGCGCGACTAATCATTCTATAGAAATGATATGCATAAACGCTATCCTGATGCTCATATATCGGCAAACCGAATCCTTTGCGCAAAGTGAAAGGAATAAACGAATTAGCGCTGTTTTTCAGTGGAAACACACCTTCATTGAACGAAAGTATGATAAGATTTTCGAAATCTACGGCACGGGTTTCGAGAACACCCATAACCTGGAGTCCGGACAATGGTTCACCTCTGAAAGAGACTGTTATATTATGAGCCAGCTTTTTGAGCAGTCTGAAGTATGTGTCTACAGAAATACTTTCTGCTCCACTTAAGGTGTCCTGTAAACGTGTTACGGTTTTATAATATTGCACAATAAACTCTCTCTCCAAGTCATCGGTTCCTGTATTGTGCTTATCTGTTACAACTATTTCGTCAGTTTTATCCGTTTCTTTTCCTTCATAATCAGAATGCTTATTTGCAGTTAAACTATTATAAAGAAATGATAGTATATTATGCAGATAAGTGCTTATAGTGCGCCACTCCTCAACTGGTGCAAAAATAAGCTGCAGCAACGTATCAGACGGTATATCGGAAACTGGAACTACTATACGATTATGTTTAATTATGTGTTCTTTAAGTTGTTTAGCATCAGCACCAGCAGATATGTTGACCAAAGGGTGATTCAACACTGCGCTAACATAACGATGATAAAAAGCAGGTTCGCCATTCCATTTTCTTATACTCTGCTGCATTAAAGCAATATGCTCAATAAGACCTGCTATTGAAGAGTTTGATAAACTATAACCCATTGTCACGTTTATCTTCCCAATCTCTTCGGGTATAGAATAAAGAACAGGTAAAAGAAGATTCTCATCGGGGAGCACGATTGCTGTATTTATAGCCTCATTGGGTTCCGTGATATCATTTGATTTTATCAACCCTTGTATTATTTGTGTGATATACTTGGCCTGTCCGACACCTGAAGGCACTCCTATCACTTCCAGTTTGGGTTTTACCCTGTTTAAATGATAATTTCCTTTGATTTTAACAGAATAATCAGTGATATTAAATTTTGAGGGGAAGCGGGTCAGATTTTCCTCAACTCTCAGGGAAGCTCGATTAATATCATCATGTACAAAAGGTGAGTCGTAGTCCCAGTAAAAATCAGCCTTTCCAATATTTTTCAGGTGAGTAAGCAAGGCTGTCTCAGAAGGGGTTAGTGCATTTAATCCTACGAAAATAAAACTTTCAGATTGAAAGTCACTAATCTCTTTCTCCTTGATACCTTCGGCAACCTCTCGGAATATCATTCCTTCATAAGCATGCCCTTTTACTAACAACTCACTTTTGAATGAGTCATATAGCTCATATAATATCTTCCATGTTTCCTGAAACTTCTCTTTTGTCTTGTTGCCCTCTGACGGCATAAAGTTGGTCCAGAAACGTCGAATAGCTTCTAATTGTTTTTCATCAAGATGAGTTAAATCATCATCTAATGACCTGAAATTATGAACATTCCTGAATAACTGCTTTGCATCTGCAAGATACTTATCGACATCATCAAAATCGTTTAACAACATCTCACCCCAATAAAGGAAGTCATCAAAAGATTCATCAGAAGCGCTGATTTTTTTGTAATGACTGTACAACAGGACAAGCAACTCTATCCTGTCGGCTGGTAAAAGAGTTGAAAGTGATGTAAAAAGCTCCTGGATAGTCAGCACTGTTGGAGAAAACAGCGGTTTTCCTGCTATTTCAGCAAGATACTTCTGAAAGAACATTGCAGCACGACGATTTGGGAAAACAAATGTATGCTTATATAAATCAGATCCATACTCATCAAGAATAACTTTTGCTACTTTATATAGGAAAGGGGTCATATCAGGTTAGATTTCTTCTATAAATCCACATTTTTATACAAATCTAAGCAATTTATTTTATTAACTTTGCTCACCAGATAATTTTAAACTAAGCAAACTGCCATCTATGAAGACAATCAATCCCTTAAATCTTTTTTTACTTATCCTGACTCTTTGCATCAGCGCTTCGTGCGAAAAAACTGGCAGTGATGATAATATTACCATATATGTTACAACAAATAACGGCTCACAGAATTTAGATAAACAGACTATTGAATTCAGCAATAATAGTAATATGTCTTCTACAACTATAATGCTGGACCCCACTACAAGATATCAGACTATGGATGGTTTCGGAGCGGCTATAACAGGCTCAACAGCATTCAATTTGTTGCAAATGACTCAGGAAAACAGGATTAAGTTTCTGAAAGATACTTTCTCGCCAACTGAAGGTTTGGGACATAGCTACGTAAGAATTTCCATAGGATGTTCGGATTTCTCATTAAGCGAGTATAGCCTGTGCGATACTCCCGGAATAGAGAATTTCGGATTAACATCAGAAGAGACGGATTATGTAATTCCAGTTTTAAAGGAGATTCTGGAAATAAACCCCGAGCTTAAAATTATGGGTTCACCATGGACTCCGCCACAATGGATGAAAGTAAACAATCTTACTGATTTACAGCCATTCTTCTCATGGACAAGTGGTCAGCTGAATCCTGCTTATTATAGTGATTATGCAACCTATTTTGTGAAGTGGATTAAGGCTATGAATCAAAATGGGATAAATATATACTCTGTGACACCTCAAAATGAACCACTTAACAGGGGTAACTCAGCTTCTCTATATATGGGATGGGAAGAACAGTATGAATTTTTACAAAATCACTTAGTACCTCAGTTTAAAGAAGCATCATTGAATACAAAAATCTATCTGTTCGACCATAATTATAACTATGATAATATAGCTGATCAGAAAGGATATCCAATGAATATCTACGATGCGGGAATTGATTCTGAAATGGTTGCCGGGGCTGCCTATCACAATTATGGCGGTGATAAGTCTGAACTGCTGAAGGTTCAGAGCAGATATCCGGAAAGAGAGCTGGTTTTTACTGAAACATCTATTGGTACCTGGAATGATGGGCACAATCTTGAGAAGCGGCTTATTGACGATATGCGTGAAGTTGCACTGGGCACTGTAAATAATGGTTGTAAAGCTGTTATCGTATGGAATCTGATGCTTGACAGTGAACGGGGTCCAAATCGTGAGGGTGGCTGTCAGACCTGCTATGGGGCTGTTGACATAGATATATCGGATTACTCCACTATCACACGCAATTCACATTATTACATTATATCGCATCTTTCTTCGGTAGTAAAGCCGGGAGCTGTAAGAATAGGTACTTCTGGCCTTTCGGATCCGGGTATCATACATTCTGCTTTTGAGAACAGTGACGGTACTTATGCTGTTGTATTATTAAACAGTGCTCCTGATTCAAAAAGCATTACTCTTGACGATGGCAATAAGTACTTCACTTATGAAGTGCCTGCCGGTTCTGTGGCATCTTATCAATGGAAAAAACAATAAATCCTATAACATGAAAACAAAAAAGACACTATTACTGATTTCAATTACCTTATTTACTTTTTTTGAATGTTTCTCTCAAAACAGTGAGATAGTTTTTTTATCAGGAAAAGATGCAGCCAACACTGTTGAATGGAATTTCTTTTGCACTGATGGAAGAAATAGTGGAGAATGGACAAAAATAGAAGTTCCTTCAAACTGGGAGCTTCAGGGGTTTGGAACATACAATTACGGGCATGACTGGTCAAATAAAGATATTCAGTTAGGTACAGAACGAGGTCTTTATAGATACGAATTTAATGTACCGAAAAATTGGAGGGGTAAAACGATAAATATTGTCTTTGACGGCTCGATGACTGACACAAAAGTAGAGATAAACGGGCAGTCAGCAGGAGAAATGCATCAGGGAGGATTTTACCGTTTTAAATATGATATCAGTAGTTTACTGAAATATGGTGAACCTAACCTCCTGGAAGTAGATGTAGCAAAACATTCTGTTAACGAGTCGGTAAACCGTGCAGAACGACAAGCAGATTTCTGGATATTTGGTGGAATATATCGTCCTGTTTTTCTGGAGGTTCTACCTGAAACACATATATCACGTGTTGCAATAGACCCTAAAGCTGATGGCACTTTTCAACTGCTTATGAACCTGAGTGATTCGAAATCAGCTTATAATGTATCGGTAGAACTGTTTGATCTAGAGGGAAAAGAAGTTGCAAAAGCTGTTAATTCAAAAATATTAAAAGGTGAAACTGAGGGCTTGATAAGCGGTAAATTTAATGGCGTAAATGAATGGAGTCCTGAATGGCCCAACTTATACGACATGAAAATCTCCTTGAAAGATGGTAACACAACGATACACGAAGTAAATGAAAGGATTGGTTTCAGAACTGTTGAGCTTCGTAAACATGATGGTTTTTATATCAATGATGAAAAGGTTGTTTTCAAAGGTGTCAATCGTCATTCTTTTTGGCCGGAAACCGGAAGAGCATTGAGTGAAGAGAATCTTATCCTGGACATTACATTAATGAAGGAGATGAATATGAATGCTGTTCGATGTTCCCACTATCCTCCTGATAAGAGATTCCTTGAATTGTGTGACTCAATGGGCCTTTTTGTTCTTCATGAAGTTACCGGCTGGCAACAAGGCTATGATACCATTGTTGGCCCTAAATTGATTAAAGAGACAATACTAAAGGACGAAAACCATCCTAGTGTAGTAATTTGGGATCACGGTAACGAAGGGGGATGGGATTTCAGGAACGAGAAAGCGTTCTATGAATATGATTTTCAACAGAGGCCGGTAATATATCCATGGTTGCTGCGTAATGGAGTTGACACACATCATTACCCTGAGTTTGAATACGCAATTAGTCGCTTTATTTTTGGAAACGACCCGTTTATGCCTACTGAATTTATGCACGGCTTGTATGATGGGGGTCACGGTGCAGGTTTAGAAGACTACTGGAGAAATTATCAAACATCGCCACTGCACGCAGGAGGTTTTCTGTGGGTGCTTGTTGACGAAGCTGTATTGCGTACTGATAAGGTAGGAACGGTTTATGATGGTGATGGCAACCACGCACCGGATGGTATTTTAGGACCACATAGGGAAAAAGAAGGAAGTTATTATACAATTAAAGAAATATGGTCACCTGTGCAGATTGAGCCGGTAACAATAAACAAACAATGGAACGGAAGACTATTTTTGTCTAATAAATTTATATACACAAATCTCAACCAGTGTTCATTTAAATGGGAGGTTGTTAAAACAGGCTTTGCAGAGTATAATGAAAAGCTGATTGATTCAGGTACAGTGGAAAGTCCTGACGCCAAACCGGGAGAGACTGTTCAAATAGAAGTAAATCACAATAATTTACTACAAGATGCGGATTTATTCAGGTTTACTGCTATCGATCCTCACGGATCCGAACTATACACCTGGAGTTGGCCTATGATTCAGCCTAAAGAGAAAGCATCAGAATTGTTAGCAGAGCTCAATTCGGGAAACTCCGAGATTTCAGTAAAAGAAGACAATCAGTCAGTAACTGCTTTAGTGGATAATTTGGAAATTGAATTCAATAAAGCAGACGGAAAATTGTTATCTGTTAAAAATAATAATGGCAATATCTCATTTACCGGTGGTCCTACAATTGCAGGAGCAGAAAGCAAAATAAAAGATACGAAATGGCAAAAAGATAATGAGGGAAACTTTATTTTTGAGATTACTACTGAAGGTTATCCCCGTAAAATGACATGGGTTTTATATAAAAGCGGGTTATTAAAGCTGGAAGCTGATCCATTACGAGACAGGGCTAATGATGTTGATTTCCTCGGAATTTCATTCAACTATCCGGAAGACAATTGTAACGGGATAAAATGGATGGGACGCGGACCATACAGGGTGTGGAAGAACAGATTAAAAGGTTCTAATATTGGAGTTTGGGAAAAGGATTACAATAATACAATTACAGGAGAAAGCTTTAACAACCTAGTTTACCCTGAATTTAAGGGATATCATGGCAATCTATATTGGTTAACACTCCAAACAAATGAAAGTCCTATAACCATAATCTCAGAGACACCTAATTTATATCTGCAGCTATTTAAACCGGATAAACCTCAAAACGTAGCAGGGGGGACTTTTCCTGTATTTCCTGAAGGAGATATTTCATTTTTATATGAAATCCCTGCTATAGGCACAAAGTTTAAGCAGATTGACAAGTTAGGTCCCACAAGTAAAAAAGGAATGTATAACGAACGTTGGGGAGACGACACTTATCCAATCAAATTATGGTTTGACTTCAGATGACAAGTCAAGTCACTACAAATAAAAAATGGTATATCGAATTGTTCAATATACCATTTTTTTCATTAATCTATTTGATTATATAAAATCTACACCACTCCCTGAGCCATCATTGCATCGGCTACTTTCATAAATCCGGCAATATTAGCACCTTTCACATAGTTGATATAATCACCTTCTTTACCGTAGGCAGCACATTGTTCGTGTATATTACTCATGATCTGATGCAGCCATCTGTCCACTTCTTCATTATCCCAAGAAAGATGCATAGCATTCTGAGTCATCTCTAATCCTGAGCAAGCAACACCTCCGGCATTAACAGCCTTACCCGGTGCAAATAGCATCCCATTCTCAATAAAGAAATCAACAGCCTCTGAAGTACAACCCATATTAGAAACTTCAGCTACGAGTATTACACCGTTGCTCTTTAACAACTTAGCATCTTCTAGATTTAGTTCATTCTGAATGGCACAAGGCAATGCTATATCTACCTTGCATTCCCAAGGTTTTTTTCCGGGTATAAATTTAGAACGGGGAAATTCTTCTGCATAAGGAGCTACAATATCCTCACCTGAATTACGAAGTTCAAGCATATAAGCAATCTTCTCAGGAGTACTCACACCGTCGGGATCGTAAATATAACCATCAGGGCCTGAAATTGCAACCACTTTTGCACCAAGCTCTGTTGCTTTTGTAACAGCACCCCATGCTACATTTCCGAAACCGGACACAGCAACTGTCTTGCCTCTTAAACCAATATGAAACTCATCGCACATTTTTTGAACGAAATAGAGAGCTCCAAAACCAGTAGCTTCAGGACGTAGTTTTGAACCACCAAAAGATAGTCCCTTTCCAGTAAATGTTCCGGTATGCTCACCAGCAAGTTTTTTGTACATACCGAACATATATCCAACTTCTCTGGCTCCTACACCAATATCACCTGCCGGAACATCTGTATCAGGACCTATAATTTTCCACAGCTCCATAACAAAAGACTGACAGAAACGCATTATTTCAGCCTGAGACCTGCCCTTTGGTGAAAAGTCTGAACCTCCTTTACCTCCACCCATTGGTAGAGTTGTAAGCGCATTCTTAAAGGTTTGCTCAAATCCTAAAAACTTTAGAGAAGAAAGACTTACTGAAGGGTGAAAACGAATACCCCCTTTGTAAGGACCAATCGCTCCATTGAATTGTACACGATAACCAATATTCACATGCACTTGCCCATTATCATCTACCCAGGGTACACGAAATGTGAACACACGGTCGGGCTCAACAATACGCTCAACAATACCCGCCTTTTCAAATTCGGGATGCAGATTATATACATCTTCAATAGAAATTAAAACTTCTCTTACCGCCTGCAGGTATTCCGACTCTCCTGGATGCTTGGCTTCAAGCTGAGTCATTACATCATCTACTCTCATGTTAAATAGTTTGTTTATTAAATTGTCTTTTTACAAAAATACACATAACTTCGGTAAATACTAAAAATATGACAGACAAAAACAGATTTGATTCACTTTTTATCTATTTCACATACATCATTCAATGGTATATCAATTACTTCAATGCTTAAAAGTAATCAATTTTAAATCCGGTTGTTATTCAATAACCGAAAATTTCCGTTTTTAACGTTTAAATGTTACTTTTGCGATGTAATAGTTTAGCAGTTAATCGAATTTAGTCTCAAATGGCAAAAAACAAACTAGCCAAGTTCGCCGAGATGGCAACATACAAGAATGTATTTCAAATATCCTTTAATGCATTGAAAACTGAAGGTTTCCCTCTGAAGGGCAAATGGAATACCCATTTTAAAAACAACAATCCAATTATCCTGGAGCTGGGCTGTGGTAAAGGTGAATATACTGTAGGGCTTGCCCGTAAGTTCCCCGAAAAGAACTTCATTGGTATTGATATCAAAGGAGCCCGAATCTGGAAGGGCGCCACAGAGGCCCTCAATGACAATCTGGATAATGTTGCTTTCATCCGTACTCACATTGAGTTTATAAATTACTTCTTTTCAAAAGATGAGGTTTCTGAGATATGGATCACCTTCCCTGATCCGCAAATGAAGAAAGTAAATAAACGGTTAACCTGCACAAGGTTTATGAAGGAATACAGTAACCTTCTCAAGGATGATGGTATTATTCACATTAAAACCGACAGTAATTTCCTCTATAATTATACAAGTGCTATTATAGAGGGAAATCAGCTGCCTGTACTTTTTGATACTGAAGACCTCTACAATTCTTTACCTGAAGATGATATATTAGGAATTAAAACATACTATGAACAACAATGGCTTGAGCGTGGTTTATCTATAAAGTATATTAAGTTTATTTGCAGGGAGAAAGCCGACTGGACAGAGCCTGACATTGAGATAGAAAAGGATGATTACCGCAGCTTCGGCAGAAGCAGGAGAAAAGTGTATGAATTTAATAAAAAAGAAAACTTATAATTATGGCAATATATCCCCAACTTATAATTGATGCGCTTAAAAACGTGCGTTATCCCGGTACGGGACAGGATATTGTTTCTGCAGGAATGGTTGCAGATGACATACGTATCGAAGGTAACAAGGTGAGCTTTACGCTTATAACCGAAAAGGCACATGATCCTTTTATAAAATCGCTGGTCAAGATGGCTGAACAGGCTATTCTTACCTATGCTGATAAAGATATTGATATATTAGGAAACATCTCGGTTAAATCAAAACAGGCTCCAAGACCTGCATTACCTGAATTACTTCCTGATGTAAAAAACATTATTGCCGTAGCTTCCGGCAAAGGAGGCGTTGGTAAAAGTACTGTATGCACCAATCTGGCGGTAGCACTGGCACAAAAAGGGTATAAAGTGGGACTGCTTGATGCAGATATCTTCGGTCCTTCTGTACCAAAAATGCTTGACGTGGAGGACTCATCTCCGGCTCTGATAAAAAAAGATGGTCGGGACCTTATCGTCCCTATTGAGAATTACGGTATTAAGATGTTGTCAATAGGATTCTTTGTAAATAAAGATGATGCAGTTGTTTGGCGTGGTGCAATGGCAAGCAATGCTCTAAAGCAGTTGATTGGTGATGCCGATTGGGGAGAACTGGATTATTTTCTGATCGATTTCCCACCGGGAACAAGCGACATACACCTGACGCTTGTACAGACTGTACCAATTACCGGTGCAGTTATTGTAAGCACACCCCAGGAGGTAGCGCTGGCTGATGCACGTAAAGGAATCAGCATGTTCGCAGGTGATAAAGTAAACGTTCCAATTCTTGGTCTTGTAGAAAATATGTCATGGTTCACACCGGCTGAATTACCTGAAAACAAATACTATCTGTTTGGAAAAGAAGGTTGTAAACGACTGGCAAAAGAGCTTAACTATGATTTGCTTGGTCAGATTCCTATAGTACAGAGTATTCGTGAGGGTGGTGATGACGGTAAGCCTGTTGCCTTAAACCAGGACAGCATAACTGGGATAGCTTTCAGTAAGTTGGCAGATAATCTTGTTGAGGCAATTGATAAACGTAACCGTGACCTTCCAAAGACATCAATTGTTGAAATGAAAGTAAAATAATGACAAGTAAATGAAACACCCTCTCTATCAATTTATTTATTGTCCCAGATGCGGTTCTGCACATTTTAAAGAAAACAACGAGAAGTCAAAAAAATGTCCAGATTGCGGTTTCACTTATTACTTCAACTCATCAGCATCGACAGTAGCGATAATTGAGAATAGTGACGGAGAAATTTTAGTTGCCCGCAGGGCCAAAGATCCTGCAAAAGACACGTATGATCTGCCGGGAGGTTTCATAGATATGTTTGAAACAGCTGAAGACGCTGTAAAAAGGGAGGTTAATGAAGAGACATGCCTGACAGTTGTATCATTAAGCTACCTTTTCTCAATACCGAATATTTATGTATATTCGGGTTTTGAAGTTCATACTGTTGACATGTTCTTTAAGTGCAAAGTGGATGATTTCAATACACTACATGCACAGGATGATGTTTCGGATCTGAAATTTATCTCTAAAGACAAACTCAATCCAGATGATTTCGGTCTGATTTCCATACGTAAGGGGATTGAAATGTTACTTCAACAAGAAAATTGATTTAGTTTAACACTCATACACCCGGGCAATTAAACTTATAATACACTCATAGCAATCTACTTTTCAAAAGGATATGCATCTGAATAGGACTAATCTCTACTTGAATTAACTTGGCAAAACATACACTATGAACAATGATAATGGTAAATTAATTATACTCAAAAACATGAAGAAGATCATCTTTGTTTTTACTCTTGCCTTAATAACACACGCTTCACCGGCACAAAAATCGGCATACAATTCTCAACCCGAGAGATTATTTAATCTTGGGAAAGAGATGTTTCTCGAGGGGAATTTTACCGGTGCACAGGACATTTTGCTTGAATTCACTTCCGGTAGCAGCGACCTTTTCCTAAATGAGGAAGCGGCTTATATGATAGCTGTTTCGTCATTCCGACTTGGAAATGAAAATAGTGGCGATATATTGAAACGGTTTCTTGATACTTATCCTGAAACAATTCACAGACATCAGGTTAATTTTCTTGTTGCCTCTCATTACTACGACAACAAAGATTGGCAAAAAGCATTGCTTTGGTTTAACATGGCCGATTTAGATTATCTTTCACTGGTAGAACAGGAAGATTACAGTTTCCGTCTTGCTTATACCCAATTACAAGTAGGGAACAAAGAAGAAGCTACTCGTTATTTTGGTCTGTTATCTCAAAACAGCCGCGAATATCGTGATGCTGCCGATTTCTATCTAGGCTATATTGAGTATTCAAACGGCAATTATACACAAGCATTAAATCGTTTTGAAAGACTCAGAAACCATCCTGAATATCAGGAAGAAATTGCTTTCTACACAGCTCAGGCAACATTTTTCGATGGAAAAATTGACGAAGCAATACGATTAACAGAAGCTTTCTTATACAGATATCCAAATAGTCAGCATAACACTGAACTAAACAGAATAATGGGAAACAGCTATTACCGTCTCGGTCAGCCCACCCGTGCTATCCCATATTACGAGAGATACGTTGTGGGTGCAGAAAAACCTCTTCGTGGTGATGCATATTTCATGGGGTTATCCTATTTCGAAACAGGTAAATACAATGAAGCTCTGCGTATGTTTCAGCAAGCTATAGGTGAATCTGATGAGCTATCGCAAAATGCACAGCTGCAGTTAGGACAGACCTATCTGAGACTCAACAGGAAACAACAGGCTCAAATGGCATTTGAAGCTGCTTCACGAGATAATTACAATCCTCAGGTTCGGGAGACTGCTATGTTCAACTATGCGTTGCTGGCGCACGAAACTAACTTCTCAGTATTCAGTGAGTCAATCTCACTATTCGAGAATTTCCTTCAGGAGTTTCCCAATTCTCAATATACCGACCAGGTAAATGATATTCTTGCCGAAACATTTCTTACTACAAAAGATTACCAGGCTGCACTCAATGCAATTAACCGTATTAGCAATCCGGGCAGAAGAATTCAGGAAGCTAAGCAGATGGTATTGTTTCAGCTTGGTGCACAGGAGTTTATAAATGGAAATATGAACCAGGCAGTGCAATATTTCAACAACAGTATAGGTATGGGCAATTACGACTCTAAAGCACGTAATAATGCTCTCTATTGGCGTGGCGAAACATATTACCGTATAGGTAATTACTCGAGTGCTGCAAATGACTTCAGACAGTTCACTCAAAATGCATCACCTTCAGATGAAAACTACGCATTGGGATGGTATAACCTGGGCTACTCACAGTTCAAACAGCAGCAATACGCTCAGGCAGTGGGTTCTTTCCAGAAATATATATCTTCTGAAACCGGCCGTAATAAAAGTGAATATGCCGATGCTCTTAACAGAATTGGCGACAGCTACTATTTCAACCGCAATTTCAGTGATGCAGAACGATATTATGCTCAGGCAGCAGATGCCAATCCTGCAGCTGCCGATTATGCAGCATATCAACGTGCATTTGTATTAGGACTGCAACGAAACTATCAGGGCAAAATAACCGCTCTGGATAATCTGATGAGCAGATATCCCAACTCACAATACTACGACGATGCTCTTTACGAGAAAAGCCGTGCTTTAACAATGCTCAACAGAGAAAACGAGGCTATCAGTGTATTACAAAAGCTTGTAAATGATTTCCCAAAAAGTCCTCTAACAGGACAGGGTGGCGTACAATTAGGTCAACTCTACTACAACAATGGCAATTATCAACAAAGTATCCAGGCTTATAAAAATGTAATTTCCAATTTCCCCGGAACAGATGATGCACGTAACGCACTCATCTCTATGGAGACTGTTTACAGGGATATGAATGATATACAAACTTATGTAGATTATGCCAACTCACTCCCGGGAGGTTTGCGTATTTCTACTTCAAAGCAGGATTCGCTAACATACCTTTCAGCAGAAAGTGTATACATGAGAGGTAGCCGCACAGAAGCAGAATCAGCAATGAACCGTTACTTGCAATCGTATCCTAACGGAGCGTACAACAGTGATGCACATTACTATCTGGGGCTGATTGCAGATGAGAAAAACAATAAACAACAAGCACTGTCACATTTCCGCAGAGTTATTGATGCAGGTAATATTAAATTTCTTGACAATGCTTTGATATATACATCTCAAACAGAATATCAGAATGGTAATATGCAACAGGCACTGGCTGATTATTCCAGATTAGCCAATTCAGCAAGAAATACCACTAACCAACAGATTGGACAAATGGGTGTAGTTCGCACACAATCACAACTGGGCAACCATCATGATGCAATAAGAGCAGCTACAAATTTACTTTCCAATAGTAATCTATCTCCAGAAATTACTACAGAAGCCAGATATTTACGTGGCAAGGCTTATCATCAAGTAAACGAGACAAACAGTGCAATTGAAGACTTCAAGTTTGTATCAAATGACACCAGGAGTGTTTATGGAGCTGAAGCTCAGTTCTTGCTTGCCGACATCTACTACAAACAAAATGCTTATGACAAGGCAGAAGCTCAGGTCAAGGAGTTTATGCAAAAAGGTACCCCTCATCAATATTGGATGGCACGCGCACTTATAGTTCTCTCAGATACTTATCTTGCAAAAGGAGATGAGTTTCAGGCAAGACAATATCTCGAAAGTCTCAGAAACAACTATAAAGGTGGAGAAGATGATATTCAGCAGATGATAAATGCAAGACTCGGAAGCTTATAACTCTAAGTCACTGATCCAACTAATAACAAACAAACTGACAACCAAATATGAGAAAGATATATACAATAATTGCTGCATTAACACTGTCTGCAGGTCTATTTGCCCAGACACAGGACTCTTTGTTAAAAAGGCAGATGGAGCTTGAAAGAGAGTTCAATCCCACCCTGCTCGATGCTGATAAGATCAATTCATTGCCGGCATTAAGAGAGCCCACTGTACAGAAGGCAAATACAAACTACTCAACATGGGCAGGACGCATTGCTCCACCTCTTGAAATTGCACTGCCCCGTCCCGGAAATATAATGACCGAGATACCTTACAGCATGAAGAGAGGATTTTTATTTTTCAATGCTGGTAACTATGCAAACCTGAATGGTGGATTGGGCTACCGACTGGTTGAAAATGAGAAACACAATCTTGCATTCACATTCCTTCACAGCTCCACTAACAGTGATATAAACTATGTTCAGGAGGATTCCGATCCTGCCGGAAACAACGCCTCGATGATGGACAATCTTGGAAAACTTAGTTACAACCATCTTGCAGAAACTGTAAAGTTAAACATGCATCTATCCTATCTCCACTCCATGTTTAATTATTACGGTAACACATTCGGCAATACCCGCTTTTTCGATAATGAGAAAAACAGCTTAGGTGTTCTTAATGCAAGAGTAGGCTTGGAATCAGTTGAAAATGACGTACTGAACTATAAAGGATTTATCGACTTCAATAACTTCAACACCAAGATGAGCGATGATCTTGTTTACAACTGGATGAAAGGCAACCAAATACATGCAGGTGTAGGCTTTGACAAACCATTTGGTGGAACAACCAGCAATAAGATCGGTGTGGATGGGTCAATATTTACAGCAATATATAATGGTGATGTCAGCAATTATTTTCTTATAAATGCATCTCCTTACATTAGCTTCAGCGGTCTTAACAGGCATGCCAAACTGGGAGCAGACATTCTTTTCCAAACTACAGGAAATACAAAAATAAGAGTGGTGCCAAATGTTGATTTGCAATTAGGATTTACTGAATACTCTTCTGTTTACGCAACCATTCGCGGTGGATTCGACCACAACACTCTTTTGGATATGATGGACGAAAGCAGATATTTTATGACTTATGAACCCGTCAAACCATCCTTCTCACATATAGATCTGGAAGCGGGATTCAAAATAGGAGAACTCAGCGGATTCAGGTTTGATATTTTTGGAGGTTACAGGAAGACTGAAGATGAACATTTCCTTGTACTTAATGGTCAGGACATTATTGGAGGAGATGTTCTGGGTCCTTTTACAGAATCACTTAAACCAATCTATGGTACACTTTCACACTCTTTTATAGGAGGAATGATACAATCCAACATCTGGTCACCGCTTAATATTGCACTCCGCTTGAAGAAAAATTTCTATGATGCTACTGAAATTATGTCAAATAACATCGAAATAAATGACCCAATGGCATATAACAAACCGGGATTTGAAACAGATATGAGAGCAACACTTGAAATTGTAAGTAATCTAAAATTGACTCTGAACTACTATTTCGCAGGGGACCGCTGGACCTATTTCAACAACTCCAACATAAAAATGGATAATATAAATGATCTTAATCTGGGAGGTGTTTACGAGATAAGTGATTCATTTTCTCTGAACGTGAAAGCAAATAATATACTCTCACAAAAGTATGATATCTGGTATGGTTACCCTGCACAAGGAATTAATGTTGCAGGTGGTTTTACATTTAAGTTTTAAACAATAAAACTGTATTTAAGCCAACAAGTACAATGTTAAAATTGAAATTTACCAGGGAGTTCTAAATTGTATAAGAACTCCCCTAAAAGTAATTTTAATATTTCTTCCTTCAACTATTCGTTGGTTTTGTGTACTTTTGCGGCGTCTTTGCACAAAGCAAATTATCCTGATGTGACTCTTCTGAATTATGAGTAAAAAAACAACAAAGAACAACAAAAAGGCGGATGTCGCCAGTGAAAGCAAGAAACAAGGTTTTATTAAGACCTTGTGGAAATTATTCGGACTGCTCGTGGTTGCAGTTATACTATTCTTCGGTTTACTATCAACCGGTGCTATTGGCTACCTGCCAAATATTGATGAGCTGGAAAACCCTATCGACCGTTATGCATCACAGGTTATATCATCCGACAACGAAATGCTTTTCACTTATTCGCTAAGTGATGACAACCGTATTATGATTGATTATTCAGATCTATCCCCACATCTCATTAACGCACTGGTTGCCACGGAAGACATACGCTACTATTCACATTCAGGTATAGATATCATAGGTCTCGGCAGGGCAATATTTAAAACAGTAATACTGCAAAGAGAAGAAAGTGGTGGTGGCAGTACAATAACACAACAGCTTGCAAAACAACTCTATTCTCCCAGAGCAAGCAATAAACTGCAGCGTGTTTTTCAAAAACCCGTTGAATGGGTAATAGCTGCAAAACTAGAGCGCTATTATACAAAAGATGAAATTATAAACCTGTATCTAAATAAGTTCGATTTTAATTATAACGCTGTAGGTATAGAATCTGCAGCCCGCACCTATTTCAATACTTCTCCGGGTGGACTGAATATCGAAGAATCAGCAGTACTTATTGGAATGCTGAAAAATCCTTCATTATACAATCCCGTCCGCCGTCCCGAGCTCACTCTGGACAGGCGCAACGTGGTAATCAGCCAGATGCGTAAAGCAGGCCATATCACACGTCAGGAATCAGATTCACTAATGCAACTGCCTTTAGAAATTGATTTCAACCGCTCAAGTCACGTTGATGTTTCTGCTCCATATTACCGTCAGCATCTTGCAAAAATGATGATGGCAGAGAAACCTGATAGGAGCAAATACGCCTCATGGCAGAGTCAGCAATTTACAGAGGATTCATTGGCATGGATAGAAGATCCGCTTTATGGCTGGTGCAACAAAAACTTTAAAGCAGACGGATCAAATTATAATATTTATACAGACGGACTAAAGATCTATTCCACTCTTAATTCACGTATGCAGAAACATGCAGAGGATGCAGTCAAAGAACACTTAGGGGGATATCTTCAAGATGAATTCTTCAGGGAGAAAAAAGGCAGAACTTATGCTCCCTATTCCCGTGAAGTAAGTGATCAGGTAGAAGACCTGATGCTTAGAGCCATGAGGCAAACTGAACGTTTTCGCGTACTTAGAAATAACGGTCTTAGTGAAACCGAAATTATTAAGAACTTCAAGGAAGTGCCTGTTGAAATGAAAGTTTTCTCTTGGAAACATCAGGAGATAGACACTGTTATGACTCCATGGGACTCAATACGTTATCATAAAAACTATCTGCGTACAGGTTTTATGGCAATGGATCCCTATACGGGACATGTAAAAGCTTATGTTGGCGGACCGGATTACCAATTCTTTAAGTATGATATGGTGACAACCGGTAAGCGTCAGATTGGTTCTACGATCAAGCCATATCTATACACTCTGGCAATGGAAGAAGGAATGACACCATGCACTCCACTGGTTCACCAGCCTATAACATTAAAGACAGAGACAGGTGAAGACTGGACTCCAAGAAATCCGGGACATACAAGCGGAGATATGGTTACGATTAAATGGGGTCTTCAACGTTCAAGCAACTGGGTAACGGCATATCTTATGAGTCAGTTCTCGCCCTACGCTTTCGCAAGAATGCTTCAGTCGTTCGGACTAAAAACACCTGCCGATCCTGTTGTTTCACTGGCATTAGGACCAAATGATGCATCAGTTTATGAGATGGTTGGTGCCTATTCATCATTTATCAACAAAGGTATTCGTGTAGAACCTGTTCTGGTCTCACGCATAGAGGACTCTTACGGTAATGAAGTTGCATCATTTGTTCCCAGGATGCGAGAGATCTTCAGCGAATCTACCTCATACAAAATGCTGGATATGCTTACAGCCGTTGTTGATGGCGGTACAGGTAACCGCCTTCGTTGGAGATATAATCTGAAAGGTGCAATGGGTGGAAAAACAGGAACAACAAATAACAACTCCGACGGGTGGTTCATGTCGTTCACACCAACACTGGTAGCCGGTGCCTGGGTAGGAGGTGAAGAAAGATCTATCCATTTCGATCAGATGGCTTACGGTCAGGGCGCCAGCATGGCACTACCATTACACGGACTCTTCTATCAGAAAGTATATGCAGATCCTGAACTCAATTATACCGATGACGGTAAATTCGATATACCCGCCGATTTTGATCCATGTGCAGGTACAGAACGCTACTCACCTGACTTCTACCGTAGCAACGAGCCTGTTGAGAGCGAAGGAATTGATGATATTTTTAATTAAAAAAATCAACGGTGGCTTTCATAAATAAAGCCACCGTTGACATACTAACATCTTAGGAATATCTCCCTGACGAGGGAGATATTTTTATTAACGATCAATTCTGCAATCTGAAAACAACGGGAAGGGCAAAACGTACTCGTATAACTTCACCTCTTTGCTTTCCGGGTATCCATCTGGGCATTGATTCAATTAATCTTATTGCCTCCTTATCCAAAGAAGGATCAACTCCTCTGGCAACTTGAACATCTGTCAGTGTTCCATCCTTCTCTACTACAAAATTTGTGATAACGCGTCCTTGAATTCCTTTTGACACAGCATCCGCAGGATATTTAATATTATCTGAAATATATTTCATTAGTGCTTCATTACCGCCGGGGAATTCAGGTTGTTCCTCTACAACCATGAATATTTCATCAGAACTGTTTCGGCGTGGAGGGGGAGGTGGTGCAATATTAGTAGCAGCTTTTGCTGAACCATACCCAACTACAACAACAGCATTATCGGGTGTCGGACCAGCATAAGGTTCAATATTATCGCCCTGCAATCTAAATACAACCGGTATTTCTGTAGTTGTCTCACCATTGAGGTTACTTAGCCTGTTTAATGCAAGCTCTACTGTTTTATACCCTACAAAAGAGATTACCAAAGAACCCTCTTTCGAAGGCACTTTTAATTGAAAACTACCATTTGAATCAGAAATAGTGCCCTCATTTGTTCCTTTTATAATAACAGATGCCCCACGTAACGGATTAGAGTGGGAATCTGTAACTTTCCCTGAGACTAATAATGATGGAGCTTTTTCCCAATTTGGCATGCTTGTTAAAACTCTTAGAACCTCTTTACTTAACATAGCCTCATCTCCTGAATCAGGCTTGGCATGAACGCTACCAATATTTCCATCACTCCTGAATCTCAATGTAGCAGTGATCAATCCCTGAATACCATTCTCTTGAGCTATAACAGGATACCTTATATTCTGAGAAATATATCTCAAAAACTCTCCATCACCACCAGGAAATATATAAGTTTGACGTATTCCGGCACTAACAGACAGAGCAGCCTCGTCAGTCATTAATTCATCTATTATCACTTTAGACGCCGTAGATGGAGCAGTAACGGTTAGAGGGGATAGCGTCATTAATTCATCTATTATCACTTTAGACTCGACTCTTTCCGAAGTATCATCATTGGAATCAGAAGGTGCGTTCAGTCTGAAAACAACAGGCAGTGTAAACCTCACGTTAACCGCTTGTCCACGCTGCTTGCCCGGCTTCCAATTAGGCATAGATTCCAGTACCCTTACAGCTTCTGCATCAATTACCGGATCAACTCCCCTAACAATCTCCACATCAGAAATGCTACCGTCATTCATAACAACAAAGTTACAAATCACCCTGCCCTGTATTCCTTTTTCCTTTGCTTCAGCAGGATACACAATGCTATCCGCCAAGAATTTCATCATAGCATCCAATCCGCCCGGGAATTCAGGTTGCTCCTCAACAACAACAAATATATCTTCCGTAACCTCTTTCTTTACTGGAGGAGGTTCTTGCATATTCTGGTTCTTCTCACCGGCATACGAGCTGTTTACAGCAATCAGTATAAAAAATACAGGCAACATCAGCAGGTATTTTGCAAGTTTCAGTGTCGAAGACCTGGTTTTATTCATCATCATAATTCTCTGTTTTAATTGTGATACATTAAAGTTATTTACTATCTGAACTGCAGTTTCATGATAAGTCAGTCTTAAAAGGTGGTATTGATAATCCCTACTGTCCACGCCTTCCCTAAGCACACCGTTGTCAGCAAGATACTCAAGGTTCATTGCCATTTCGCGTTTCAAAAGCCAGACAAAAGGATTCCACCACGAAAAAATTAATATTGTCTCCACAAGCATAATATCAAGAGAGTGTTTTTCCTTTACATGCGTATGCTCATGAATAATTATCTGCTCCAGCTCCTCGTCTGAATGCATTTTTAAGTTTATAAAAATCATCCCGAAGAACGAGAAAGGAGTAATATTTACTTTCAGATTATTTACTTTAACCCCCGAAATAATTGATTCCTCACTTTTCAATCGTATACGAAAGATGGATATCAATTGCCATAAAAATCTGAAGATAAAAAAGAAAGTTACAGCTATATAAACAATCAACAGGATTTGTTCCCATGGAATATTTATAGGGGCAACTGCCTCTTCAGGCTCTTCAACAATCATCTCAAAAGTTGGAGCTTCTATGAAAACAGCCGTTTCTAATCCCTGAGGCTCTTCAGTTCTGAAATTCCATACTTCACTCAGTCCCGGAACAACAAACATGGGATAAACAAGAGAAAAAACTAAAGCCGAAAGGAAATATATCCGTCTTAAACGGAGAAATGTATCTCTCTTAAACAATAATAAATATAAGAGATAGAACAGCACCAATGCAAAATTGACCTGAATAATATAAACTAATAAAGGATGCATGATCGCTGAATTTTAGGGTGATATAATTTTTACTTCTGACTCTTTTCAATAAGACTCACAATCTCATTAAGATCATCAGCACTAACCTTTTGCTCTTTGGCAAAGAATGATACCAACTCTTTGTATGAGTTATCAAAATAACTTTTCACCACATCTGAGAGAAAGTGTCTTTTGTATGCTGCCTCAGTAATCTTAGGCTTAAAAACCTTCACATTACCAAATCTGCGTTTGGTCAAATATCCTTTTTTCTCAAGATTATTGAAAATTGAAGCGACTGTTGTGTAAGGTTGACGCGGTTCCTCCATTCTGTCAACCACATCCTTAATCGCACATTCATTTAATTGCCACACATGCAGCATAATATTTTCTTCTTGTGGTGTCAAGCGTTCCATAATCATCAATTTTTCTTATTTACTATATAAATCCAATATTATTACACCACAAATGTACGACTTTTTCGTAATAATCAAATTATTTCGTATATTATTATAGTTAAATAATTGTAATCAACTTTTCAAGTATGATTAAATTAAATATTATTACTGACTGTACATGGTTTTACATTAATCTCACTTTACTTTTATTGTACTAATTCTTTACTCTTACTTTATCCTTATTTAAAAGGAGATTATAAGAGTCAGGTAAGGGTCAGGTAAGAATAAGACAAGACTCAGGTAATAGCAAAGTATATGCAATTCAAGTACAAAAATGTGGGGTAACATGCAAAAAAAGGGAGAATCACAAAAGTGAAACTCCCTTTCCTACTCAAAAAAAATAGTTCTATTTCTTAAATCTGTGCTTCAAAATCCTGCATACATTTTATTAATGCTTCAACAGCTTCTTTGGGACAAGCGTTGTAGATTGATGCGCGGAAACCACCTACTGAACGGTGCCCTTTGATTCCAACCATACCTCTTTCGGTTGCAAACTTAAGGAAATCAGCCTCCTTATCTTTGTATTCTTCGTTCATCACGAAACATACGTTCATAATTGAGCGATCCTCTTTTGCAGCTGTGCCAACGAATAGCTTGTTTCTGTCGATCTCATCATAAAGCAAACCGGCCTTCTCTTTATTCAGTTTGTAAATTACTTCAACCCCACCCTGCTCTTTGAGCCACTTGAGTGTTTCGTGCATCACGAAAATTGAGAAAACGGGAGGTGTGTTGAACATAGAGCGGTTCTTTTCCGAATCACTGATATGAGTGCGGTAGTCAACCATAGTTTGTATGGGTCGGTCTGTTTTACCGAGTATATCTTCGCGCACGATAACGAATGCAACCCCTGCAGGACCAACATTCTTCTGTGCACCGCCATAAATAATACCATACTTTGAAACATCAACCGGGCGGCTCATTATGTCAGATGACATATCAGCAACTAATGTAACGGGACTATCAATATCTTCATGAATTTCTGTTCCGTAAATAGTATTATTGCTTGTAATATGGAAATAATCAACATCAGTAGGGATAGTGTAACCCTTTGGGATATATGAGAAATTCTTGTCAGCAGATGAAGCTATTACCTCTACATCACCATAAAACTTAGCCTCTTTAATGGCCTTCTTTGCCCAGGAGCCTGTTTCGAGGTAGGCAGCCTTACTCTTCAAAAGGTTTGCAGGTACATCAAAGAACTGGGTGCTGGCACCACCACCAAGAAAAAGAACGTGATAGTTATCGGGTATATTTAGAAGTTCTTTCCATAAATCGGCAGTCTCCTTCATGATTCGTTCCCAACCGGGGGTACGATGTGAAATTTCAAGAATGCCAATTCCTGTGTTGTCAAAGTTGCGGATTGCTTCTATAGCCGACTCAACTGCCGGTCTGGGAAGCACACAGGGTCCGGCATTAAAATTGTACTTTTCCATTGATTATTATTTTAAAAATTATATTCAAACTTTTAGGTAATTACAACCGCTGCTACTCTCTAATTTACCCTGAAACGATCATCACCGTTTTTAAAAAACATTACCGTCTGATGCGCTGCAGCAATACCTGCATTCCTGTTCGCTTCTCTGGTTTGGGCTCCTGATTTCTTCGGAGTTGTGAAATAACGGTTAGGGAATTTCTCGAGGAATACATCATGTTTATCAGGCTTGATGTCTGTAACATACTGAAATTCCGGACGTTCCTCCATGATTCTTATTAAATCATCCTCCGCGATAAGTTCCTTACGTGCCGTATTGATTAGTAATCCGTCTTTAGGCATATAAGCCAGAAGGTTATAGTCAACACATTTTTTGGTATCCTCCAGTAAAGGCATGTGAAGAGACATAATATCGCTGTTTTCGAAAAGCTCCCTGTTACTGTATGCAGTAATCACGCCATATTCACCCTCTTTCCTAAGATCGTCATGAGTAAGTGCGGGAGAATATGCATAAACAGCCATATTAAATCCACGGGCAATACGAGCAACTTTCTTTGCCACGTTACCAAAAGCATATAAACCAAGTCTTCTGTTTATAAGCTCTCTGCCCACAGTACCATTAAACTGGTTACGCTGCATGAAAATCATCATACCAAATACCAGTTCTGCAACAGCATTAGCATTCTGTCCGGGAGTGTTCATGACACAAATACCACGTTTGGTAGCAGCTTCCAGATCAACATTATCGTAGCCCGCACCTGCTCTGATGATAAGCTTCAATTCAGGAGCAGCATCCATTACATCTCCATCGACACAGTCGCTTCTTACAATCAAAGCATTAACATCTCTAACGGCATCAAGTAGCTGAGATTTATCTGTATAGGTTTCTAGTTTTTCGAATTTAAGTCCGGCAGTTTCAATTACATTTTGAATTCCTTGCACTGCCTGCAAGGCAAAAGGTTTACTTGTTGCCAAAAGTACTTTCATATCTTATATCACTAATTAAATTGGAGTCACACATTTATGTGAGAAGTAAAAATTATATAATGTTACAAATTTACAAACTTAAACGTAACAAAAAACGAATTTAGAAGAAAAAAACAAGACAAAGTTCACAAATGATGCATTTTTAAAAGATATTTGTTCAAGAAATCGATTCATATTATCTTTGTGACAGTGCACCAAAGTTTACTTTATGAACAGACATTACCCTTCCACTCTACTAGAAAATGCAGTTAATGAATTTGCCAAACTACCCGGCATTGGTAAAAAATCCGCACTCCGGCTTGTTTTGCATTTGTTAAGGCAAGATGAAGATAAAGTAATATCATTTACAGATACTATACTAAAGCTAAGGCAAGAAGTTAAGTACTGCAACATCTGTCACAATATATCTGACGTGGATGTTTGTGAAATTTGTTCTGACAGTTCACGTAACAGTTCGCTAATCTGTGTGGTAGAAAATGTAAAAGAGGTGATGGCTATAGAGAACACTGATCAGTTCAGCGGTCTTTATCACGTGTTAGGAGGAATAATCTCACCTATAGATGGTATTGGACCATCAGATTTGGAAATTTCAAGCCTGGAAGAGAGAGTAAAATCTGGTGATGTTAAAGAGGTTGTTCTGGCATTGAGTGCCACGATGGAGGGAGATACAACAAACTTCTATATTTTCCGTAAACTGCAGCCTTATAACATAAAAGTGAGTATTATTGCACGCGGTGTATCAATTGGAGATGAGATTGAATATGCAGATGAGGTAACACTCGGACGCTCTATTTTAAACAGAACACCGTTCGATGAATCCTATAAACCATATTCTAAATGAGTGAAACAGAAAACATTTTTGATCGCATAATAAAGGAGTTGAAACGCGAGTACTGGATAAGTATTATAGTACTGGCTATATATTTTCTGCTGATATTATTCGATCTGATACCTTATCCTTTTAAAGGGAAAGAAATTGGTGTAACATTAGAAAGATATGCCATTGTAATAACGATAATTGCTATTCCTGCTGCACTGAAGCTTTTTGCCGAAATGCTGAAGAAAGTACCTCCTGCATCAAGTGTTGATTTCGTTGTAAAAAAATACAAAAGCGCGTCAAATACACGCTTGTATATAATCTATGCGGTAACGCTTATGAATATTCTTCTTTATGCAATTTCGAAGAATACGAACTTTTTCTGGTTTACTATTGTACTTTTTATTATTTATATCTTCTGTAAACCATCATATCCTGAGCTTGCTAATCTGGCTGATAAAGGAAAAGTGAAAGAGGTACACGAAGAATTTGATAATGGATCATTTAACGAGGAGTTTGAAAGTGAAGATGAAAAAGATTCTTGAAAATGACAAACTTCGTCTGCGTGCACCGGAACCGGAGGACCTGGATTACCTATACAAATGGGAAAACGATACATCCCTATGGGAATTCGGGGCTACTGTAACACCATATTCACGATTTGCACTTAAACAGTACCTGATTGATTCTAAGCAGGATCTGTACACAGACAAACAGTTGCGGCTGATGATTGTAATAAAAGAATCAAATGAGGTTGTAGGAACAGTGGATCTGTATGATTTTGATCCGTTTCACAAAAGAGCAGGTGTGGGTATACTTATTGACAATAAATTTCGTGAGAAGGGTTATGGATTACAGACTTTACAAATCCTTGAGGATTATGCATTCAATTTTCTGAAACTTAAACAGCTGTATGCCGTTATACCTGAAAGCAACAGAGGTAGCGTAAAACTGTTCCGCAAAGCAGGTTATTCTGATGCGGGGAAACTTTTGGAGTGGCTATCAACAGGAAACAGATATGAGGATGCATTGATAATGCAAAAAATAAACAGTGTGCTAATTTGAATTAAGATGCAGGAAGATATAAAAAAAGCAATTGAGGTTTTAAAAGCAGGTGGAATTATACTCTATCCTACCGACACTATATGGGGAATTGGCTGCGACGCTACAAACGAAGATGCTGTAAAACGTATTTACGATCTTAAGCAACGCGAAGACAGTAAATCTATGCTCGTACTGCTTGATAATCCTGCCAAATTGCAGACCTATGTTCAGGAAGTACCTGATATTGCATGGGATCTGATTGATTTGACTGACAAGCCGCTCACCATAATTTACGAAGGAGCCAAAAACCTTGCTACTAATCTTATAGCTCCCGATGGATCTATTGGAATAAGGATAACTGATGAGCTGTTTTCCAGAGAATTGTGTAAACAGTTCAGAAAACCAATCGTTTCCACATCTGCAAATATCAGCGGAGAGCCATCACCATCAAAGTTTTCCAAGATATCACCGGAAATTAAAAATGGAGTAGACTATGTAGTTAACTATAGAAGGAAAGAGAATGTTGAAGCTAAACCGTCGGGTATACTAAAGCTTGGAAAGAACGGTACAATACAGATTATCAGGAAGTAGAATTTTGTTTAGATGCTAAAAATATTATCTTTGTTTTATGTGATTCAATTTATACCCGATGCAATTTAAAGAAATACATAGCAAATTCCTTCTTTGGCGTGATGAGCATATAAAAGAGCGACATTTTTTGCTGTTTGTATGTTTCATAGTTGGTATACTTACAGCATTTGCTGCCTATATTCTGAAGATTGCCATAGAATTCATTCAGGTATTCCTTACAGAAAATTTTAGTCAGGTCAGCCACAACTACTCATACCTCCTTTTCCCGATAGCGGGTATTCTGATAGCGGGACTTTACGTAAGATATATCGTTAAAGATGATATCAGTCACGGTGTTACTAAAATACTTTTCGCTATTTCACAACGCAAGAGCAGAATAAAGCCACATAATATGCACTCATCACTTGTGGCAAGCTCCATAACCATTGGATTCGGGGGATCTGTTGGAGCTGAGGCACCAATCGTACTTACCGGTTCAGCCATAGGGTCTAATCTGGGCAGGTTTTTCAGGCTGGAGCAACACAGTCTGATGATACTTGTAGGCTGTGGTGCCGCAGGAGCAATTGCAGGTATCTTTAAAGCCCCTGTGGCAGGAATACTATTTGTAATAGAGGTTTTGCTTCTAGACCTTACGATGTCGTCAATAATGCCATTACTGGTAACAGCAGTAACAGCCACCGTTGTCTCTTACATGCTCACGGGGATGGATGCTATGTTTGCATTCACTCTGCTGGAACAGTTCACTCTCGATCGCATACCGTATGTAATACTTCTGGGAATATTATGCGGACTGATTTCTCTATACGTCATACGTGTTATGAGCTGGTGCGAAAGTATATTTCACAAACTTTCGCCATGGAGAAAATTCTTATTGGGAGGTATAACTCTCAGTGTACTGATTTTCTTTTTCCCTCCTCTTTTTGGTGAAGGTTATCACACAATAGAAACACTGCTTGAAGGAGGTGCCTCATTTCAGTCATTAACAAATGAGAGTTATTTTTACAATTGGAAAAGCCCATGGTCAGTGATTGTCTTTCTTATTCTTGTACTACTTTTTAAAGTATTTGCCACAAGTGCCACAAACGGGGGTGGCGGTACCGGAGGGGTTTTTGCACCCACGCTGTTTCTGGGCTGTATTGCCGGTTTTGTTTTCTCGTATATCCTAAATCAAATTGGAGTTTCAACATATCTTCCACAGGAGAATTTTGCACTCATGGGTATGTCCGGGCTAATGGCTGGGGTAATGCACGCCCCGTTAACAGGTATGTTTCTGATAATTGAACTAACGGGCGGATATGACCTGTTTCTGCCTCTGATGATTGTATCGCTGGTATCTTATGCCACAATACTCATTTTCGAGAAACACAGTATATATGCCATACGACTTGCAAAAAGAGGCGAACTTATAACCCACCACAAAGATAAGGCTGTACTGACCTTCCTTAAGGTTGAAGACCTTCTTGAGAAAGATATACCTACCGTTACTCCCGAGATGACATTAGGTGATATGGTAAAAGTGATCTCCAACTCTAACCGAAATATATTTCCAGTTGTTGATAATGAAAACAAGTTACTGGGACTGGTTTTAATGAATGATATCCGTAATATAATGTTCAGGTCTGAGCTTTATGACCGTTTCACTGTTGAAAAATTTATGGTAGGTTCTCCCGCTAAAATAAATATCAACGATAGTATGGAAGATGTTATGTATCAGTTCGAAAAAACAAAAGCATGGAACTTACCCGTAGTTGACGACAAAGGGGTTTATCAGGGGTTACTGTCTCAATCATCAGTTTTCAACTCATACAGAGAGGTTTTAGTAGAGAATTATTCTGAAGGTGATGAATAATTATTTTGGCTAATTGTAATTTTAAAAGATGAAAAAAGAAGATTTAAGAATAGTTTTCATGGGTACACCGGAATTTGCCGTTGAATCACTGAAAACACTGGTTGAGAATGATTACAATGTTGTGGGTGTAATAACAATGCCTGACAAGCCGTCAGGGAGAGGTTATAAACTGAAGCCTTCACCTGTGAAACAATATGCTTTGGGAGAAGGGTTGAATATTCTTCAGCCTGAGAAACTGAAAGATGAAGAGTTTTTAAATGAACTGAGGAAACTAAATGCGGATATTCAGATAGTTGTAGCATTCAGAATGCTTCCGGAAGTAGTGTGGAGTATGCCCCGAAAAGGAACATTTAATCTGCACTCATCTTTACTACCTCAATATAGGGGTGCAGCACCCATAAACTGGGCAATTATAAACGGGGAGAAAGAAACAGGCGTAACCACATTCTTTCTTTCTCATGAAATAGATACTGGAGAGATAATTTTCAGAGAAACAACAGAGATTAGTGATAATGATAATGCCGAAACACTTCATGACAGACTGATGGCTATGGGTGCTAAGCTTGTTATCAAAACAGTTGATGCAATTATTGAAGACAACATAACTGCCATACCACAGGATCAATTATTTACCAATGAAACAACTCTTAAGCCTGCACCTAAAATATTTACTGAAACCTGCAGGATTGACTGGGATAATAGTAAAGAAGTACTCTATAATTTTATAAGAGGATTGTCGCCCTACCCTGCAGCATGGACCGAATTAGAGAACTCTGAAACCAACGAAAGGCTCCGATTAAAGATATTTGCCGGTGAAAAAGTTGAGGATTCAGCAGATATTGAAGAAACTGGTTCCAAGAAGTCGGAATTATTTACTCCGGGCTCAATTTTTACCGATAATAAAAACTATATAAATGTTTCTGTTGCAGATGGATTACTGCGAATTACAGACTTACAGCTTTCAGGTAAGAAGCGTATGAAAACAGTTGACTTCCTTAATGGATATAAATTAAATGAAAACGACAGACTCATTTGAATCTGTCGTTTATTATATTTTATATAAAACTATGCCATGTTTTACCACTTATAGTTTAGCCCGAAACTAAGAGTCTGGTTATATTGCCAATATTTTAAATCGGGATGTGGAGGCACGCCATCATCAAATCTGACATTCAGATACAATCTTGTAGAGAAAGCATTACTTAATGACATATTCAGACTATTCTCGAATTCCATTTCAACCTTATCATAACTTGTAAAATAGGTCAAGCGTGAATCCCAGGTTATATAACGAGTGATATCATATTTTAGAATTGACGTAACTGTGGTACCCATGTCAAGATTGTAACTCCTGTTTTCAGGAATACCGAAGCGCACAACATTAACTGAGTCGTTTCCTACATACTTGAAGTTTACGGATATTGGCGCCAAAGCTAGATCCCACCGTACACGACGTCCCCTTACTTTGTCTGATCTTTTATCCAGATTATATTTCAAACCGATACCTGCATTAACATATAGAGGAGCCAAAAATGCTGAGCGTAGATTATTTGAATTGGTCGGATATGAATTAAACAACTGAGTTTTTGCTTCCATATTCATCGAGTAAGACCACCCTTCTATAAAAGCATCAAGCCCAAAGTCACCATAATAACGAATAAGATCATTTCCTATTCTGTACTGTCTTAGAGTATCGTCGGGAGCATTAAAAACGGATAATCTCCATTCAAGAGTATTGTTGAATTTTACCTTTTCCTTTTTATAATTAGCTCTTAATACTTGATAACTATTAATATTGAGGTTGTTGGTTCCACCTTTATGCCAATTGTCAGAAAAATAGTTCTGTGCAAACTGGAATGAATGTTCTCCCGAACGTATCCAGTATTTACGGTCAATTGTGGTCAATTCCACTCCTGGAGCTTCAAGAGAATAGGCCGTTTCAGATTGCAAGAGTTCACGGAATGGATTAAATGTCTCTCTGACTACATCATCACTGGTTGATCTAGGCAGAGAATCAAAATTTAATATTGAATATTTGACTCTGTCAGGATATTCCATGTAGTAGTTGTTTCTAACCCTCTGAGCAAAATCTGCATCCTCTAATTTGGGAGCGAAGGTTAGTTCTTGTGGGATCAATTTACCAGGCTTATATTCTTTATCCGGATTGTATAATGAAATATCACGTGGAAGTATCTTGCCATTATAAATCATGGGAAGAAAAAGCGGGTTGTAAAAGAGAGTATCGCGAAAAGTTAATCCTCTCAATGCATTCGGATCATTGTATTGAACAGGTAATTGCAATATACCATTTTCATTTCTGTAATAAATTGAATCGAGAGGATTTCTAGAAACACTATCTAATACTAAGACAGGCAAAGTGCCTTTTGCAACAACCTGCTGCGGTATTATATCTTGTGCTTGAATTGTAACAATTGGTGCTATATCTCCCGAATGATCTTCGTAATTCTGATTTGATTCTGTAACACGTCTTTGAATCTGACGGCTTATATCAGTTATATCTTCAAAAAGATTCAGACTATCCGGTACCTGTAAAACCTCAGATGCAGTGATAGCCAATGAGAAAACAGATATAATAAATGATAAAAATATTTGCTTCATACTTAACTAATTTTGGTTAAGACTACCGTCGGCTCGCAGAGCCCTACCAAATACAAAGATATACAAAATAAATTTATTTTAGGAATGAAGAATTGAATGTGTTATTATATTCACCAAAAAAATGATACATTTGCATAAAATAGAAACGAGCATGTATATCATTAAAATTTAAAGATATGAAAAAAATATCCTATCTCTTATTGATTGTATTAGGTGCAATCACACTTTCAAGCTGTTCGGGTTATAACAGAATGGTTGAAAAGCAAGAGGCTGTAACCTCACAGTGGGGAAATGTGCAAAATGCTTACCAGCGTAGGGCAGATCTAATTCCCAACCTGGTGAACACCGTAAAAGGTTATGCAGAACATGAACAGGAAACATTCACTCAGGTGACAGAAGCAAGAGCAAAAGCTACGCAGACAAATATAAATCCTGAAAACCTTACAACAGAAAGCTTACAGGAGTATCAGCAGGCGCAAAACCAACTAAGCCAGGCATTAGGCCGACTGCTATTAATTCAGGAAAATTATCCGGAACTGAAAGCAAATCAAAACTTTCTTGCACTTCAGGATGAGCTTGCGGGAACAGAAAACAGGATTTCGGTGGAGCGCAACAGATTCAATCAAATAGCTCAGGACTACAACTCCTATATAAGAAAATTTCCCCAGGTAATTTATGCCAAGTGGTTTAAGTTTGAGACTAAAGCATATTTCGAAGCCACACCTGAAGCTCAGACAGCTCCGGAAGTACAATTTTAGTGTATGCTAAAAAAAGATGAGCTCGATAAGATATCTGAATCAATAAGGTTTGCCGAAAGCAACACCTCAGGTGAAATACGTGTTTATGTTGCAAAACATTGTAAAGGAGCTCCACTGGAAAAAGCTTACAAAATATTTCATCAGCTTAAGATGGATTCAACTACATTGCGAAATGGCGTACTTATCTATGTAGCACTTTCAGATCAAAAAGCAGCAATTTATGCAGATGAAGGTATTAACACATTTATACAAGAACCTAATTTTTGGCAGGAAACCCTCGATCTGATGCTATCCTATTTTAAGAAAGGATTGCTTTCTGAAGGTATATGCAAAGGCGTCGGCAAGGCAGGAGAAGTTTTAAAAGCACGTTTTCCGGTTTCTGAGAACGATATAAACGAACTAGACAATGAAGTTATTATTGAAGAATAGATTTCTTCTGATATTCTTACTCTTATTTTTTTCTTCTGAAATTTCGGCGCAAGATATTCCGGAACCTATGGTTCCATACCGTCTGGTGAATGATTTTGCAAATATTTTTTCGAAAGCTGAAAACCAGGCACTAGAGCAGAAACTTCTTAACTATAATGATACGACTTCGACACAAATATATGTAGTTACCGTTTCGGATCTTGGTGGTTATCCAGCTTCTGATTATTCATTCCGACTGGGAGAAAAATGGGAAATAGGCCAGAAGAGCAAAGATAACGGAGCTGTTATACTGATTAAACCCAAAATCGGTAACAGCAGAGGACAGGCATTTATCGCCACAGGCTATGGGCTGGAAGCTCGTATTAATGACGCGTATGCCGGAAGGATTGTCAGAGATATAATGATTCCCTATTTTATTGAAGAGGATTATTTTGGAGGTGTTAATGCAGCTATAGATGCAATGATTGCACGTTTGTCCGGTGAATTTGATGCTGAAGATGAAGAAGAAGAAGAGGGTTTACCCGTTATTGCCATAATTATAATCATCATTGGGATAATTGTGATTATGAGAATATTATTTGGTGGCGGAGATCAGAATATTGGTGGCGATGGTCATCACAGAACAACACTCCCTCCAATATTTTTCCCACCAACTTCGGGAAGACGAAGCGGTGGTTTTGGCGGAGGATTCGGTGGTTTTGGCGGAGGAGGAGGCTTCGGCGGAGGAGGTTTTGGTGGCGGCGGAGGAGGCCGTTTTGGAGGTGGAGGAGCAGGCGGCAGTTGGTAATATGAAGGACAGACTTATAACAATTCTCGGACCTACAGCCAGTGGTAAAACTACTTTTGCTGTGCATCTGGCTAATAAACTAAATGGAGAAATCATTAGTGCTGACTCCAGACAGATATATCGAAAAATGGATATCGGAACCGGAAAAGATCTGTCGGATTACATTATCAATGGAACTGTAATACCTTACCATCTTATAGATATTCGTGAACCGGGTGATAAATACACACTTTATGACTATCAACACGATTTTCATAAAGCATACAATGACATCTTATCAAGAGAAAAGACACCCATACTTTGCGGAGGCACAGGACTATATATAGAATCAGTATTGAAAGGATACAATCTGCCCGACGTACCTGCTAACCCTGAACTCAGAGAATCTCTTCAAAACAAGTCTCTTGAGGAACTTTCGGACATACTTAGAAGCTATCGCCCACTGCATAACACAACTGATACTGACACTAAGAAGCGCGCTATACGTGCGATTGAAATTGCTGACTTTCAGTCGAAACAGGATATGTCTCAATTAGAATTTCCTCCTATAGAAAGTACTATTTTAGGAGTAAACATCGACAGAGATCTTCGTCGAGAAAAGATATCCAAACGACTAAAAGCAAGGCTTGATGAGGGAATGGTTGATGAAATTGAAAGCATACTGAAATCGGGTGTTTCAGCTGAAGATCTGATATATTACGGACTTGAATACAAGTTTGTCACTCTTTTTGTAATCGGTGAAATAAGTTATGATATTATGTTCAGTCAGCTGGAAACAGCAATACATCAGTTTGCCAAAAGACAGATGACCTGGTTCAGAGGAATGGAAAGACGAGGATTCACAATCAACTGGATTGATGCAACTCTGCCAATGGACAAAAAGCTGGATAAAGCTTATTCTTTTATTTAGATAAAATATTGTATTTTTGTGATCGTTTCCAATCCAGTAATTATATAAACAGATAATTAATGATCAAAGGAAAATTCCCCAACAGTAAATTTGAATTAAAAGAGACTCCTTTCTATTACTACGATATGGAGCTACTGCACAATACTCTTAAAACGATAATAAAAGAGACTGAGAATAAACCATTTCATGTACATTACGCTTTAAAAGCCAATGCTAATCCACGCATTCTTAAGGAGATAGCATCTTATGGCTTTGGAGCTGATTGCGTGAGTGGAAATGAGATTCTGAGAGCGTTAGAGTGTGGATTTGCACCTTCCAAAATTGCTTTTGCAGGTGTTGGAAAAACTGATAAAGAGATAAATATTGGTCTGGATAATGATATTTTCTGCTTTAATGTGGAATCGATTCCGGAGATTGAAGTACTAAACACACTCGCTGCAAAAAAGGGGAAAACTGCATCTATAGCTTTAAGGATTAATCCAAATGTTGATGCTAGAACACATAAATATATAACTACAGGTCTGAATGAAAATAAGTTTGGTATAAACGAGCAGGACATTCCACAGACACTGCAAGCAGTTAAATCATCGAATAACATTAAACTTATTGGTATTCATTTTCATATTGGCTCACAAATTACTGATCTTACATCATTTGAGGATCTGTGTGTTAAAGTTAAGGAAATACGTAACCAGTTAAAAGAACAGGGGATTGATCTGCCTGTTTTGAATGTAGGCGGAGGTTTGGGCATAAACTATCAGCACCCTAACCATTTTCCTATGGCTGACTTTGAATCCTATTTCAGATTATTTGATAAATATCTGGACTTGTGGGAAGGTCAGGAATTACATTTTGAGCTGGGGCGGTCAGTAGTAGCACCATGCGGAACACTTATAAGCCGTGCACTTTTTATAAAAGAGGGCATCCAGAAAAAATTTCTGATAATTGATGCAGGTATGACAGACCTTATAAGACCTGCTCTCTATCAGGCTTTTCACCACATTGAGAATATAAGCTCTGAAGAAGAATACACACACTACGATGTAGTAGGGCCTATTTGTGAGTCAAGCGATCTGTTTGCCGAACAGATGATGCTGAACAGGGCAACCAGAGGAGATTTAATTGCAATCCGTTCTGCCGGTGCTTACGGGGAAACCATGGTATCGAAATATAATTGCAGGGATATTCCTGCATCCTATTTCTCAGATACACTTTAACTTGTTTACATAAACCGGAAATAAATAATATGCCGGAAATTAACAAACGATTCAGTTGAAAGCTTTTTTTATAGTAAATTCAAAATAAAAATGGATTTGATCATTTCTTATGTTGCCCAATTCTCCGTTTATGAATGGTATATGGGAGCAGCTCTGCTTTTTTTCTTTTTAATACTTTTGTATTATAACCTGTCAGTCTACCGAAAACCTCACATATATGAAAAGAAAAGAAAAGATATTTCTGTTGACGATAGTTGCTTACCCTCTATATCTGTTATAATAACATCTAAGAATGATTCTGAGCAGTTAAAAAAAAACCTCCCGTTTGTAATGGAACAAGATTACCCAAATTTTGAAGTGATCGTTGTAAATTGTGGTTCGTCAGATGAAACTGATACAGTTTTGAAAGCAGCAGCTCATAAATACCCAAAACTTTATCATACTTTTATACCTGCAGAAGCTGATGAAATAAATGAGAAAAAGCTGGCAATAACTGTGGGTATAAAAGCTGCCAAGAACGATATACTTCTTTTTACTGAATCATATTGTAAACCTTGCTCAACCGAGTGGATTAAGGAATTTGGAAAACAATTTACCACCGGTGAAGACATACTGCTGGGTTTCAACAATGTAAAAGTTCCAAACAAAGTACCTTTAAGAAAATTCATAAGATATGACAACCTAATTCATCATTTAAAGTTTCTGTCTCGTGCAATATCGAGAAAGCCTTTTATGGGAACAGGAAGAAATATGGCATACAAGAAAGAGCTTTTTTTCAATAATAAGGGTTTTTCCTCTATATTGGGTATTGATGGTGGGGAAGATGACCTTTTTATAAACAGAATATCAAATAAACAAAATACAGGTGTAGTAATATCTGACAAAAGTATAACTGAAACAGACAGCGTAGAAAACTTTTCAACTTGGAGATCACTTAAATCCAAACACTTATATACCAAACAGATATATAAAGGATACTCCTCATTCTTTTTTGGATTTGAAAATTTCTCGAAATACTCTTTTACTATTTTGTTAATAACATCTGTTGTAACAAGTATTATGTCAAGCAATTACATTCTACTTGGATTTGTATTGCTCTTATTTATGATTAAGTTACTTGTACGGTTATCTGTAATTAATAAAAACAGTAAACATTTCGGCTCTGGTAAATTTAATTTACAATTGTTATTTTTCGATCTTATACAACCCATAAATAATCAACGTTTTACCGGATATGCCAATAAACGAAATCGCGCCATTTTGTCAGTCAGAAGGTGGTATAAGTAGCTCTGCAAGGTTAAATCGGGTTAATCCTATTTTTATTCAGTTAAAAGTGTTAAAAGGAGCTCCTGCATAAATTAATTTGTCTACTATTTGCGTTATATTTGATGATAAAGAAATAACATTAAATTAAAACAAGGAATATGAATACAAATAAAACAAAAAACGTACTTTTCATTGTACTTATAGCTGTTGTCAGTTCAGTAGTTACTTTACTTGGGTATAATGTTATAAACAAAAATAACGCTGAAAACTTATCAGGCAATACAGTTACATCTGAAGAGATAGGAGCCTATTCAGCAACTTTCGATCAGAATAAAAATGTTGTGCTTACAAACCTTACTACTTCAGAAGGTTATCCTGATTTTACAGAAGCAGCAAAAAGATCGGTAGATGGCGTTGTACACGTTAAAACAAAAACTGTAAGCCAGCAACAATATATTAATCCGTTTGATTTTTTCTTTGGTTTTGGTGACCGCACACCTGCACAACCTCGTGAACAGGTTGGTTTTGGCTCAGGTGTCATTATCTCAAGTGATGGTTATATAATTACTAACAACCACGTAGTAGAAAACGCAAATGAAGTATCTGTGTCTCTAAATGACAATAGAGAATTTGTGGCTAAAGTGATTGGTACAGATCCTCAGAGCGACATTGCTCTAATTAAGATAGAAGGCGAAGATTTTCCTTATCTCACATTTGGTAATTCAGATGCATTAGAGGTTGGAGAATGGGTACTTGCTGTAGGAAATCCCTTTAATCTTACTTCAACGGTAACTGCCGGAATTGTAAGTGCTAAAAACAGAGGAAATGTTATAGATGGGGGTATTCAGTCGTTTATACAGGTGGATGCCGCTGTTAATCCAGGAAACAGTGGTGGTGCTTTGGTTAATACACGAGGTGAACTTATTGGCATAAACACAGCAATATTTTCACAGACTGGTAATTTTACCGGCTATGCTTTTGCAGTTCCAATCTCAATTGCCGGAAAAGTTGCGGCAGATTTAAAAGAGTATGGAGCAGTACAGCGCGCTTACCTTGGGATTCAAGTACCAAACATTGAGAACATAAGACGTGAAAACCCTGAAAGAGCGAGAGAATTGTCGCAGATAACAGGAGTTTTAGTTGAAGAATTTTCTGAACGTAGTGCCGCAAAGGCTGCAGGACTGGAAAAAGGAGACATCATTACTGAAATTAACAATGTACCTATCCGAAATTTCGGTGAATTACAGAATCAGCTCAACAGATACAGACCGGGAAACACGATCAGTGTAACAGTAAAAAGAAACAATAAGGAACAAAAGTTCAACGTCGAACTTAAGAATGATGAAGGTAATACTGAAATTACCCGCAGCACCGATTCCTTGAGTAAGCTTGGAGCAACTTTCAAACCACTAACTGACGAAAGAAAGGCTAGTTTTGGAATTTCAAGTGGTATTGAAGTTGAAAGTGTAGAAACAAACGGTCTGTTCAGAAAAGAGGGTATTAATAAAGGATTTATAATTATGAGAATCAACAATACCCCGGTGAACAGCGAAAGTGATGTGAAAACAATTGTTGCATCTACACAAAACAGACAGGACAAAGTCTTGCTTGTAGCAGGATTCTATCCTAACGGTAGAACACAATATATTGCAATTGACCTTTCAACTCAGTAAAAAACTAAGTTAAGTAAAGTTAATCCCTCCTTTTTTAGTAACAAAAGGAGAGACATATATGTTTTTATAGCAAAGGAATCAGGTTATATTCCAGGTTCCTTTGCTGTAATATTATTACTATTATGGATTTTTCCATACAGGGTGACAAAATATTTTTGTACTTTTGCACCCCCTAAAGTTTATTAACGAGAAAATATACAGAAGGATAAGATATAAATGAGACAATTAAAAATTACAAAATCGATCACTAATCGTGAGAGTGCTTCTTTAGATAAATATCTGCAGGAGATTGGCCGTGAAGACCTGATAACTGTGGAAGAAGAAGTAGAGTTGGCACAAGCCATTAAAAAAGGTGATCGCCAAGCTTTGGAAAAACTCACCAGAGCTAATCTTAGATTTGTTGTTTCGGTGGCAAAGCAATACCAAAATCAGGGATTAAGCTTGCCGGACCTAATCAACGAAGGTAACTTGGGATTGATTAAAGCAGCTGAGAAGTTTGACGAAACCAGAGGCTTTAAATTCATCAGTTATGCAGTATGGTGGATTCGTCAGTCAATCTTGCAGGCACTTGCTGAACAATCACGTATTGTGAGGCTTCCTTTGAACCAGGTGGGTTCACTTAATAAAATAAGTAAGGCATTCCAAAAATTTGAACAGGAAAATGAACGCCGTCCTTCAGCAGAAGAGCTTTCAGCCGTACTTGACATACCTGTTGAAAAGGTAAATGATTCATTAAAGGTATCGGGACGCCATATTTCAATGGATGCACCTTTTGTTGAGGGTGAAGATAACAGTTTACTGGATGTATTAGTAAACGACGATGCACCGGTAGCAGACAGAACACTAATAAACGAATCTCTGCAGAAAGAAATTGACAGAGCATTATCTACATTAACTGAAAGAGAAAGTGATATTATTAAAATGTTTTTTGGTATTGGATGCCAGGAAATGACTCTCGAAGAGATTGGAGATAAATTTCAGTTAACGCGTGAGCGAGTACGTCAAATCAAAGAAAAAGCTATTCGCAGATTAAGACAGGATTCGAGAAGCAAATTGCTTAAAAGTTATTTGGGCTGATAAATCTAAAACTTTCAACCAATTATTACGGTTTTGAAAGAAGAAAACGTAGAAAAACCACACAAAAACTACGATTTTTGGATATTTTTTACACAAAAACGGGTAAATGTGAAATTTAAGTTTTATATTTGCGTTTAATAGTTTTAATGTTAAGTAATTTGCATAGCTGTTAAGGTTGAATTATGTAACTATTACAGTTTTACATTAATTTTACTGAACATTTTTATAACGGAAGCGTTATAAATAAGCATTAAAAGTGTTTCTGTATTCATATACAGAAGCATCATGAAAAAGAATATCGAGTTATTGTAATATAAAATGTTTAATTAGAATTGAAAATTTATGAAAAAGTTTAGTTTACTTTTATTTACTGCTCTTGTTGCGTTTAGCATAAGTGCACAAGAAGTACAAAACGTTTCTCAAGGTACAGTGTATCTGAAAAACAAAGCAAGTGATAATTGGTATATTGGTCTTGGTGGAGGAACCAACCTTTATATGACTCAGGGTGAAAACGATGCTGATGCTAATTTCGGAGACCGTCTGGGATGGATGGGTCAGCTTGAAGTTGGTCGTTGGAATTCTCCAAACTGGGGTGCTCGTTTAGTTCTTGATGGAGGAAATATTGCTCACGTAGCTAACGGAATTGATCCTGAACAAAACTGGCTTGGTGGACATGTAGATTTAATGTACAATGTCATAAACGCATGGGGTTCTTACAATCCAGACAGAGTATACAGCCTTATACCTTATTTAGGTATCGGTTACATGTACGGTCTAAATGAAGATTGGAAAAGACCAAATGAAGACGGAGACTTATTCAAACATCAGAACCAGTCACTTACTTACAATGTTGGTTTAATCAACAACTTCCAGGTATCAAAAAACGTTGCTCTTTTTGTTGAGTTAGGCTGGAGAGTAATGCAAGAAACATTTGACGGATCTGGAATAAGCGGAGATTTTGAATATGACAGCATGTTCACAGGAACTGCAGGTGTTAAATTCGGTTTAGGTGGAAAACAAGATTTCACACCAGCTGAACTTATGGATTACAACTTGATTAATGACCTGAACAGCCAGATTAACAGACTTCGCGCAGAAAACGAACAACTGAGACAAAGACCAGAATCTTGCCCAGAATGTCCAGAAGTACAGCCAACTGTTGTTTCTGAAGCAGTATATGTTCCTAACGTAGTATTCTTCAGAATTAATTCTTCTACAATTGACAGAGGACAGCAAGTAAGCGTATACAATACTGCTGAATATATGAAAGCTAACTCAGATGCAAAAGTTAACATCGTAGCTTACGCTGACAGACAGACAGGTACTCCTGAATACAACTTCGCACTTTCTGAAAGACGTGCAAGAGCAGTTGCTGATGCACTGATCAACGAGTACGGAATTAACAGTGATCGTATCTCAATTGACTGGAAAGGTGATACTGAACAGCCATACGCAGAAAACGACTGGAACCGTGTAGCTATCTTCTTTGTTGACTAATTCAACAAGATAAAAATACATATTAAAAAAAGCATCTCTTGCGAGATGCTTTTTTTAATATAATACTTAAAGGAATAGTAGTTCATTAACAGATGATTGAATAAATATCTCTCCTATTAATTATTAAAACAATATTACTCTTTAATATAAATACGCTTTACACGTGGTGAAACAGATGTAAGTATTTCATAAGGTATAGTTCCTATGCTATCAGCCAGTTCAGTAACCGGCAATTCTTCGCCAATCAATACAACAGTATCGCCCTCCTCTGCTTTAATATCTGTAATATCAATCATACAAAGATCCATGCAAACATTTCCTACTATAGGAGCAAATTGACCATTTATAAGCACTTTACCTTTTCTGTTTCCAAACTGCCTGTCCATACCGTCAGCATAACCAAACCTAATGGTTGCTATACGTGCATCATGATCTAGTCTTTCTTTTCTGCCATATCCTATAGTTTCGTTGTTAGAAATTTGTTTGATCTGTAGAATAGTGCTTTTTAGAGTAAAGACATTTTTAAGTCCTTTAAGACCACTGGGACTTATTCCGTAAAGACCTATGCCGAGTCGGGCCATATCCCATTCGTAGTCGTGAAAACGTTCTATACCGGCAGAATTAAGAATATGCTTATAAACCGGATAGCCTAATACATTCTCAATTTTATCTGCTACCTCTTTGAATGTATTCATCTGCTGATGAGTAAAATCATCGAAAGTCCAGCTTTCACTGGCAGAAAGATGAGAAAAAATTGATTTGACTCTAAGTCCCTTCTGCTTCTTAAGTATATCAGCAAGTTCTTCAATTTGACCTGGAAGGAACCCCAAGCGATGCATACCGGTATCAATTTTCAAATGAATGGGATAGTCAGTTATTCCACTTCTCTCTGAATTTTTTATGAAAGTCTCTAATATACGAAAATTATATATTTCAGGTTCAAGATTATTAGTAATCAGTTCTTCAAAACCATTAACTTCTGGATTAAGAACTATTATTGGGAGTGTTATACCCTCATTTCTTAGTGAAACAGCCTCTTCCGCTACAGCGACTGCAAGGTAATCACATCGATGGTATTGAAGCGTTTTGGTAATTTCTACTGCTCCGGCACCATAAGCGTTGGCCTTAACCATACATATCAACTTGACGTCAGGCTTGAGTTTGGCTTTATAGTAATTAAAATTATGTACAACAGCATCAAGATCTACCTCAAGCACTGTTTCATGAATTTTCTCTTCTAAAATATTATTGATCTTCTCGAAATTAAATTTTCTTGCACCTTTAAGAAGTATCAGTTCATCACGGAACGTTTCATGAATATTCGATTTAAGGAATTCATCAGTAGTTAAAAAGAAAGTTTTTTCAGGCATTGTAAAGAATTCTGAATTTGTCATTATATCTCTGCCAATACCTATAATTCTCTCAACACCGCTTTGTTCTGCCATATCAGCCACTCTTTTATAGAGACTCTTTGTAGGAACCCCTGACTGAAGTATATCTGATAATATAAGAGTTTTCTTTAGTTTACGATCCATTTTACGCTGATGCTGAAAATCAAGAGCAATCTTAATTGAATTTACATCAGAGTTGTAACTATCATTTATTATCAGTGAGCCACGTTTACCTTTGCGAACGTCAAGTCGCATTGCAACAGGCTCAAGTGCACTCATTCGGTCAGATATATCATTGGGAGGCACATGCAGATAAAGCGCTACAGCCAGGCAGTTTATTGCATTTTCAATTGATGCATCATCAATAAAAGGGATTTCAAAGCTATAATTAAAATTCATAAATGTATAGCTGATCGCTGTACTGTTTTCTTTTTTTTCAGTATTTGAAATGAAAAGATGAGCTTCCATGTTTTTTCTGGACCAGGTAAATGTTTTCTGTGAAAGTACTTTTAGATCAACACAGCTGTTAACCAGCTCATTATCCTTTTCATAAATAAAGACTTCACAATTTGTGAAAAGCTCAAGCTTTTCGAGCGTCTTTTGCTGAAGAGAACTAAAATTCTCCTGATGAGCCTCTCCTATTTTAGTTAATACACCAATTGTAGGTTTAATCACAGGCTCAAGATATTCCATTTCATCAGGCTTGGAAATACCTGCTTCAAATATACCCAGCTCAGTATCTCTATCAAGCTGCCATACAGACAACGGAACTCCTATCTGTGAATTATAACTTCTTGGAGAGCGAACAATATTAAAATCTTTTTCCAATAATTGATAAAGCCACTCTTTAACTACAGTTTTTCCGTTACTGCCGGTTATTCCGATTACAGGAATATTAAATTTTGATCTGTGATACTGAGCAAGCTTTTGTAATGATGACAAGCAGTTTTTTACTTTTAGAAAATTAGCGTCAGTATAATCTCTCCATTCATTAAATATTTTGGATACAACAAAATTACGTACTCCAGAGTTATATAATTCACTTATGTAGTTATGAGCATCGTTATTTTTAGTTTCCAATGCAAAAAAGAGAGTATTTGAAGGATTTGTAATCTTGCGACTATCAGTAAGCAATGTGGATATTTCAGCATAATTCAGATTATTGGTTGATACGCCTAGAATTGATGCTATTTGTTTTATTTCGTATTTCATAATAATAATGGCTGTTTTTTTCTATATAACTAATCCAGGGCCTGTGATTTAAGTGTAGATGAAACTTGATAAATTTCACTTTCACAAGATATATATGGATATTTTGAAGCAAAATCATTCAGTCTGCTTAGAGTCTTTTTTAGAAAACCTCTGTAAGAGTTTGATGTAGGGAACAAAGGTTTATGATTGATGGATTTTCGGATTTGTGACCACTCTCTATTTATCGATATTGTAACATCAGAGAAAAAAGCTTTTGAAAAAAGTTCCCATATATAGTCAACAGCAAATGATGTGGGATGATTCATATCCTCTTCATAAAATCTGTAATCACGAAGTTCGTCAATCATTATTTCAAACGCAGGGAAATATTGCAGATCATCACCAAAAAGACTTATTAATTGATCGATTGCCAGATGCAAGATAGATTTACTGATTTGGTTTTCATGAGCTCCATCCTTCCAGTGACGTATAGGGCTTACAGTAAAAACAAACTTTGCATGAGGATTAACAGCTTTAATTAGAATTATTAATCTTCTCCACTCCTCAACAATTTCCTCAACCGACAATCTTGTCCTCTCAAAAATATCTGCCGGAAATTTGTGACAATTACTGACTATTTCATTGTTATTATTATCAACAGTTGTCTTCAGTCTATAAATATATGCTGTTCCAAACGTAATGAGAAATACATCTGCATTGTCAATGAAATCTGTCGCTTTATTATATCTTTCAGAGATATTTTTAAGACAAGTGTTTTTATCTGCATCAGAGAAACTACCATGATGCATGAAACTATGATACATTTCATTATTATATACAAGATCAGAATCTGTAAACTCCTTTTTTTGCAAAAGTCTTCCGAAAGAAGATGATACTGACATCGGATTGTAAAGTATTCCAAATGGATTTATATCTACTTTAAACTTGCTGTATTGTAGTTTTCGACCAATATACTCTGAAAAGCATGATCCAAACAGCATTATTTTATCAGAATGATCTATTTTGAAATTAACTTCCGGAATCTGTACATAAGTTCTGAAATCCATATTTTTATATTTAAACCCATACAAAAATATAAATAAACGAACCAATTAACTAATTGAAAGTTTTATAAAATGTGAAACTAAAATATTAATAGGGGAGATAAGTAGGTATATAAAAAAGGAAAGGTTGTCTCACGACAACCAATCTTCATTGTTAACCTTAAATCTAATACCATGAAAAACACGGTGCAAATATAAAGGTTTTTTGTTTACCAAACATAACATTTGAAAGAAAAAAACCTGCATTTTACACTGTTTAACGAAAATAGCGGCTTTATAAACAGTTTTTTATTACTCATTTTCATTACTCAACGTAAAGTACCAACCCTTTCAGGTATTCACCTTCAGGATGATAGATATTTATAGGATGATCTGCAGGTTGAGTTAACTGATGCAGTATTTGTACCTTCCTCCCGCTTATGGCTGCGGCACTGAATACAGCAAGTCTGAACTGTTCTTTGGAAATTACCTGAGAACATGAGAATGTAAAGAGTATGCCACCCTTTGCAATTTTTTCGAATGCTGAGTGATTTAATTTTTTATAACCCTGAAGCGCATTATTGACTGCTCCTCGGTGCTTTGCAAATGCCGGAGGATCGAGCACTATAAGGTCATATTTATCTTGTGGAATTTCATTTAAAAACCTAAAGGCATCTTCAGAATAAGACTTATGACGAGGATCATCACCAAAGTTCAGATCAACATTTTGATCAGCTATTGATATTGCTTTGGATGAGCTATCCACTGAGTGAACTGCTGCAGCTCTGCCTCTGAGACTGTAAACAGAGAATCCGCCAGTGTAACAAAACATATTAAGTACATTTCGCCCTTCAGAATACTTTTCAAGAAGTTGTCGATTCTCTCTCTGATCTATAAAGAAACCTGTCTTTTGACCCTTCAGCCAGTCGATTTTGAATTTTAATCCGTTTTCTACAACGACATCATTTACTTCTTTACCTCCAAATATGTAAGAATCTTCAGGATCCACATCAGCTTTAAAAGGTAATGTACTCTCTGATTTATAAAATATATTTTTTATATTATCAGCTCCACAAATTGACTGTAATGCCTCAGAAATTTCCACTCTATCAGTGTGCATACCAACAGAATGTGCCTGTACTACTGCAGTATTTCCGTAAACATCAATTATCAATCCCGGCAGATTATCTCCCTCACCATGAACCAATCTGTAGGTATTATTATCAGGACGGATCAACTTAAGCCTATTACGCATAATATATGCTTCTGTAAGACGTCTTTCGTAAAATTTAGTATTTATAACCTCATCTTCAAAAGACAAAATCCTAACGGCAATACTTCCAATTTGATAATGTCCAATTCCCAGAAACACTCTCTCGTAAGATAAAACCCTAACAATCTCTCCCTCCTCAATATCATTTGGCTTTGATGCTAATGCACCTGAAAACACCCACGGATGAAATCTTTTAAGGAACTCATCTTTTTTGGGTTTTAAAACAATTTCTTTGTATGACCTCATTTGTTTGTTTTGGTTAGGTGATTATATATTCTAAGGCATGCCCAGGCATCTATTGCAGCATAAGATTGTTGTGCGGGAGAAAGCTCCGCTGCTTCCCAATTAGAGAGTCTTTGACTTTTTGATATCTTCTTCCCGAAAATTATAGCATAAATCTTTTGCAGACTATTATCTTCAATGCCGAACTTATCAACAAAAAGCTGAAGATCAATAAAATTTTCAGGTCTTCGCCCAGTGCGTTTGCGAAGTGCTGCAAAATCATCTCTAAGAGATAGACCTATTTTTTTTATAGTATCATTACTCATAAGTTTTTCGAGGGCATCCGGGTAACCGATTTTATTTAATCTAAAAAGGAAACATTCATCCTCTGTTGAAAGTTGTAACAGTGCAACATTATTTACCTGTCCCCGTTTAAAAGCAGGCTTTGTTTCTGTATCAAACCCCAGTGCAGGCTGGGTAGATAAATAAGCAACAGCCTCGTCTACCTTTGAAGGATGATCAACTATATAAATTTCTCCATCGAATGTCTCTTTCTCCAATTCTGCCAACTGTTGTTTTGTTATTGTCAATCCCACGAATCCTCCATGTTTAAGAAATCATCATTATAGTCACTTTCATGTTCTCTGCTCTTTAGGGTATGTAAGGGACGCAGTACATTTACAAGCTTTTGTCCCCAATAAGTTCTAAAGTTTGAGTTACAGATATTAATCGCACTTTGCATTAGGTCTGTGAGCTCCATTTGGTATACTGATACAAAATTTCTGACATCTTGATATATGTCTGCAATATTTTCCGATACGTTGGCAGAAATGGGCCTTTCGCTATATTTCATTTCATCCATAAAAACATCCAAATATACATCCTCCTCGCCCATAATTCCATTTACAATACTTGCGACCCTAGCGTAATCCTCTTCTCGAACAAAAGCTGCAGGTGGTTCTTCAATAGACTCAACAGTATCAGGAAGCAGTGATGCTTTTAAATACATAAGTGGTAGTATTTTCAGCATTTTGTCTATCCATTCCGTTCGAGACAATTGCTCATCTGACTCTAGTATTGTACAAAAATTGACTGCCACAGTCAAAAATTCTATTACATTTTTATTATAAATTATTTCATCTATGTCCTGTTTTTTCATATTACAAAATTTTCTTTAAGATGTTTTTGGATCAAACATTAACATAAACAAAAGTACATAATATTTTCGAAAATGAGGTAAAGGACAAATTAACTAACATAATAATACATTCCGGAGATTTAAAAAATATGGCAAACATTTTGTGAATCCGTTTGAAAACAATATCTTTGCAATCGAAATGAATGAGGGAAGCAGGAGATACCGCTTCCTTTTTTGTTCAGTACACACCTATTTATGTTTGATAAAAACGTTCTTGTCAATATAATTGAAGATTATTTGAAAGATTCACCAAATTACCTGGTGGATATTTACATTGGTGCAGGAAATTCAATCACTGTTGAAATTGACAATGACAATGGAGTCGATATTGACGATTGTGTAGAATTAAGCAGACATATTGAATCTAAACTGGATCGTGATTCAGAAGATTTCGAATTAACTGTAACCTCTGTCGGCTTAACATCTCCATTTAAATCTTCACGTCAGTATAGAAAATACGAAGGTAAGGAGATTGAAGTTTTGAGCAAGAAAGGCACTAAACTGACAGGCGTTCTTAAATCATCCGATGATAAGGGATTTACTATAACAGTAGTCAAACAGGTAAAACCTGAAGGTGCAAAACGTAAAATAGATGTGTATGAAGACATCTATTTCATGTTTGAAGAGGTAAAACATACAAAATATCTTATAAGATTTAAATAACACATGGGCAAAAAGAAAGAAACCATAAGTCTCATAGATACATTTTCTGAATTTAACGAGCTGAAAAATATCGATAAAGCAACACTTATCAGTGTTCTTGAGGAAGCTTTTCGTATAGTGATATCGAAATCTGTTGGAACAGATGAAAATTACGATATTATTATCAATCCTGATAAAGGTGACCTTGAAATTTGGCGTAACCGCACAATCGTTGAAGATGGAGAAATAGAAGATCCAAATATGGAAATTACGCTTTCAGAAGCGTTAAAAATTGATGAGGATTTTGAAGTAGGAGAAGAAGTAACTGACGAGGTTCCGCTTGAACATTTCGGTCGCCGCACCATACTTAATTTAAGGCAGACTCTGGCATCCAAAATATTAGAACTTGAGAAAGATAATCTATATAATCTATACAAAGAAAAAGTAGGAGAAATTGTTTCAGGAGAGGTTTACCAAGTATGGAAAAAAGAGATTTTACTACTTGATGATGACCATAATGAACTTATATTACCTAAAACAGAGCAAATCCCAAGCGATTTCTTCCGTAAAGGTGAACATGTTCGCGCTGTTGTAGCACGTGTTGAAAATAAAAACAATAATCCGAAGATTATCCTTTCAAGAACATCACCCGTGTTTCTGGAACGTTTATTTGAGCAGGAAATACCAGAGATCGCAGATGGGCTTATAACAATTAAAGGAATTGCCCGTATTCCGGGTGAGCGTGCTAAAGTGGCAGTTGAAGCGTATGATGACAGGATTGACCCTGTTGGTGCTTGTGTAGGGATGAAGGGATTTCGCATACATGGTATTGTACGTGAACTGCGTAATGAAAATATTGATGTAATAAATTTCACAAACAATACAAATTTATACATACAACGTGCTCTGAGCCCTGCTAAAATCAACTCGATCTCGGTGAGAGAAGAGGAACACCGTGCAGAGGTTTTTCTTAATCCTGAAGAAGTGTCACTTGCTATTGGTAAAGGGGGCGCAAATATAAAACTAGCATCAATGCTAACAGGATATAATATTGAAGTATTCAGAGATATTGATGAAGTTGATGAAGAGGACATATACCTGGATGAATTTCGTGATGAAATTGATGGTTGGGTAATTGATCAGCTAAAGAAAATTGGATGTTCTACTGCTAAGAATGTGCTTGCAACGAGCAGAGAAAGACTTATTAAAGAAGCTGATCTTGAAGAAAGTACAGTAGATGAAGTTCTTGCAATCCTCCGTTACGAGTTTGATGACGAAGAAGTATTAGAAGAATCTGAGGAATCTGCAATTGATAATATTATTTCGGAAGAAGAACCGGAAATCGAAGTAGATGATGTAGAAGAAGATTCTTTATAATCTTAACACTCATCACTAATTCAACATAACAAGAGTAAGGTTAGAAGATATATATATGCCTATTAGACTAATAAAAGTTTCGAAAAATTTAAATGTGGGAATTAACAGCCTAGTTGAATTCCTACACAAGAAAGGTATTGAAATAGAAGCAAATCCAAATATCAAAATTGAGGATGAGCATTATGATATACTGATAGCTGAATTTGGCAAAGATAAAAATATTCGGAAAGAAGCAACAGAGACACGTGAGAAAATGCATCGTCGTGATGACAAACGTGAAACTGTAGCTATAGAAGGATATGAAGACATATCGAAAAAGGCAACTGAAAAAGATACAATAGAGACTGAAGTACCAAAAGAATTGAAACCTCAATTCAATGTAGTTGGCAGTATTGATCTTGACAATCTAAATAAAAAGAGAACTGAAACTAAAAAGAGCGAAATTCAGACTGAAAAACCTCAGGAAGAAGCTAAAGTTCAGCCTGAAAAAGAAATAATAAATGTACCAGAAATAGAGAGTACAGAAGATCAGATTCCGGTAGTTGTAACACCTGTTGAAAAAAACGAGGAAATAGAAAAGGAAGAAATAGAAAAGAAAATTACTGAAGAAAAGACAGAACCTAAAAAGGAATCAACAGTAATAGCCAATGCTGAATTTGACTCCAAATCAGATACTGAAGTAAAAACAGAAACGAAATCAGAAAAAGAATCGGACAGTAAAATAGAAAGGAAAGAAGAGACAGACAGTAAAACTGTATCTGAATTAAAACCTTCAATAAAGACTAAAACAATTAAGAAACAAGTAATCTCAACTAAGGACGAAGAAAAAGTGAACGTAAAAACAGTTGAAACTGAAGCTGTTGAAAAAACAGAGAAGCAGGTTGAAGATAAAGCAAAAGAGATCCAAGAGGCTCAGCTTGTTGAAACTCAAGAAGCCAAGTCAGAAGAGTCTAAGTCAAAACCCGAAGGTTCAAGATCAGAAAAAGTATTCCGTCTGCACAAAAATAAACTGGAATCAAACATTGTTGTTAAGGGTTCCATTGATTTGAGTGCAATAAATGATCGTACTCGTCCTCCAAGAAAATCAAGAGCAGAGCGAAAGAAGGAACGTCTGGAAAGAGAGCAGAAAAACTTAGACAGTAAAAAACTAAAAGAAGAAAAAGTCAAACTTCTTAAGAAAGAGGCTATTGATGAAAAGAAAAAACATCCTGAGAATACCGAATCAACAGACGACAGTAAAAAGAAAAAACGAAAGAGAATACGTTCCAGCAAAGTAAACATAGATAAACCAGGAGCTTATAACCAGGGTGCCAGAACAGACAGAAGATCCACTCTCAGAAAACCTGTAAAAGCAGAAGTAAGTGAAGAGGATGTACAAAAACAGATAAAAGAGACCCTTGCACGTCTTACTGAAAAAAGAGGCAAGAAAGGTGGTGCTAAATACCGCCGTGAGAAAAGAGAAGCAAGTGCTTCCAGACAAAGGGAAGAACTCAAACAGCAGGAAAGAGAGAGTCGCGTATTGCAGCTTACTGAGTTTGTAACTGCAAATGACTTGGCAAATATGATGGACGTGTCCGTTACAGATGTAATCTCAACCTGTATGAGCCTAGGAGTTATGGTGGCTATAAACCAGCGACTTGATGCTGAAATTATAAACCTTGTTGCCGAAGAGTATGGTTTCAAAACCGAATATGTAAGTGCCGACGTTATTGAAGCTATTGCAGAAGAAGAAGATGATCCTAAGGATTTGATTCCACGTTCTCCTATTGTAACTGTAATGGGACACGTGGATCACGGTAAAACATCACTGCTAGACAGTATCAGAAGCACTAACGTTATTGCAGGTGAAGCTGGTGGGATTACACAACATATTGGTGCATATAACGTGCAACTTTCAGACGGCAGAAAAATTACTTTCCTTGACACTCCGGGTCACGAAGCTTTTACTGCTATGCGTGCACGTGGAGCAAAGGTGACTGACGTTGCAATTATTATAATAGCAGCTGACGATAATGTAATGCCACAGACAGTTGAGGCTATAAACCATGCAGGTGCCGCTGGGGTACCAATTGTTTTTGCAATCAATAAAGTAGATAAGCCGGGTGCAAATCCCGAAAAGATAAAGGAGAAGCTCGCCGAGATGAACTATCTTGTTGAAGATTGGGGAGGTAAATACCAGTCTCAGGATATATCAGCCAAAAAAGGTATTGGTATTCGCGAACTTTTGGAAAAAGTAATTCTTGAAGCAGATTTACTCGAACTGAAAGCAAATCCAAATCGTAATGCTACTGGTTCAATTATTGAGTCAGAGCTTGATAAAGGGCGTGGATATATTGCCACTGTCCTAGTAGAAAACGGAACCTTAAAACAAGGCGACATTGTAATTGCCGGTGCTTACTTTGGACGTATTAAAGCTATGTTCAACGAACGTAATCAGCGAATTAATGAGGCAGGACCAGCCGAACCCGCGCTTATACTTGGACTAAACGGTGCTCCTCAAGCAGGTGACACATTTAATGTGATGGAAACTGAACAGGAGGCGCGTTCTATTGCTAATCGGAGGGAACAGTTACAACGTGAACAATCAATGCGTACACAAAAAATGCTTACGCTTGATGATATCGGACGTAGGATTGCTATTGGTAACTTCCAACAATTAAACATCATTGTTAAGGGTGACGTTGACGGTTCTGTTGAAGCGCTTTCTGACTCACTTATAAGATTGTCTACAGAAGAAATTCAGGTAAATGTGATACACAAAGCTGTAGGACAGATATCCGAATCAGATATCACCCTTGCTGCTGCATCCGAAGCAATTATCATTGGATTCCAGGTAAGACCTTCACTGAATGCACGCAAAGAAGCAGAAAAAGAGGGTGTTGACATTCGTCTGTACTCAATTATATACGATGCTATAGAGGAAGTTACAGCTGCAATGGAAGGTATGTTATCACCTGATATTAAAGAAGAAATTACCGGTAATGTGGAAGTACTTGACGTTTTTAAAGTTTCTAAAGTTGGTACAGTTGCAGGCTGTATGGTTCGTGATGGTAAAATAAAACGATCCAGCCGAATTCGACTGATCCGCGACGGAATTGTCATCTTTACAGGTGAACTAGATTCTTTAAAAAGATTCAAGGACGATGTTAAAGAGGTAACTTCAGGCTATGAATGTGGTATAACGATACACAATTTCAACGATATAAAAGTGGGTGATATTATCGAATCTTATGAGGAAGTTGAAGTAAAGAAAACTTTATAAGAATATATATTCATTACATAAAAATATGGTTATGACAAAAATAAAACTTTTTAGCCTTTGCTTGTTTATTCTTGCATTTGGTGGAAGGGCTTATTCACAGGATTTTGATCAGTCACAAAATTCAGGACAATCACCAAATTTTCAGCAGATAAGGATAGGATATGTAAATTCAGATGATATTCTTAGCGATTTCCCCGAAAGGGAACAGGCTACTGAACAACTGCTTGTATTAAGTAAAGAGTATGAAAAAGAACTGCAACTGATGCAGAGTGAATACAATAAAAAATATTCTGATTATATTACTTATCAATCTTCACTTGCGGAAAACATTAAGTTACGAAGAATGCAAGAATTGACTGAACTGGAAAACAGAATGCAGGAGTTTATGTCAATGGCTCAACAAGACATTGAGTATCAGGAAAAGGAAAAGCTTCAGCCGTTAAGACAAAAGATTTATGAAGCAATACGACAGGTAGGCATAGAGCGTAATTATACAGTAATATATGATTTGGCTGACCCCGGAATTGCCTTTGTTACTCTTCAAGCAGAAGACGCCAATACTTACGTTAAACAGAAGTTAGGTATCCAATAATTAGGAATCTAATAAGTGGAAAAGACTTGTCCCGATAAAGCAGGTGCTGTCGGAATATTTGATTCCGGCTATGGTGGCTTAACGGTTTTATCAGGGATAAAATCAATTTTACCAGACTATGACTATATCTATCTTGGTGATAATGCCCGCGCACCATACGGAAACAGATCATTTGACAGGGTATATGAGTTTACTCTTGAAGCAGTAAAATGGTTTTTCAATCAAGGTTGTAATCTTGTTATACTGGCTTGTAATACAGCTTCGGCAAAAGCTCTTCGTACAATACAGCAAATCAATTTACCACAACTAGATCCAAACAAAAGAGTACTTGGCGTTATTCGTCCCACTGCAGAATATGTTGGTCAATTGTCAAAAACAGGTCATATAGGCATAATGGGCACAGAGGGTACCATCCAATCAAAATCATATGAGATAGAGATTGCCAAACTACACCCGCTAATGACAGTTAACGGTGAAGCATGCCCAATGTGGGTGCCACTCGTTGAAAACAGAGAGTATGATAAACCAGGAGCTGATTATTTCATAAAGCAGCATGTGGATAGCCTTTTACACAAGGATCCACAAATAGATACAGTTATACTGGGATGCACACATTATCCACTTTTAATAGATAAAATAAAACTGTTTCTTCCTGAAAACATTTCAGTTATTTCTCAAGGTAAAATAGTCGCAAAAAGTCTTGAGGATTATTTTGAAAGGCATCCTGAAATTGAGGCAAAATGTACTAAAGGTGGTACAGTGCGTTATTTTACAACCGATTCTACTGATAAATTTATTCACCAAGCTTCAATATTCCTGGAAGAAGAAATAGTTGCTCACAATGCAACATTATAATTTTGATTATGAACTGGTTTGATTTAACAACTCTGATTTTACTTCTAGTTGCCTTGGTTAAAGGTTACAGAAAAGGTTTTATCATGCAGCTGGTTGGACTTACAGTTATTGTACTAGCAGCAATATTTGGTGGTAAACTAGCTGAAACAATTTTACCCGAAATCAACCGTTTTCTAGATATTTCTTCTAACTTAGCAAGAGTCCTCTCTTTTTTGATAGCTTTTGGTCTGATTGCTGTTGTTATTTCTATTATAGGCAGACTAGTTCAAAAATTTGTGGATGTAGTCTTTCTCAGTTTTTTCAATAGAATTTTGGGCAGTGTTATTGCAGTAGGCACAATGATGGTAGTTTTAAGTATAGTCTTAAACCTTGTGCTTATGCTTGATAAAAGAGAAAATATGATTTCAAATGAAATCAGAAAAGAGTCGTTCTTCTTTGAGCGGGTCGAAACAGTTGTTCCGGCAATAGTACCATATCTCGACAAAGAGTTTTGGGAAGAATATGTGCCTGAAAATTACCGCAAAGAGATTGAGGAAAAAAGTGATAGTTTGCTTAAGAACATTCCGGGAATAAATAATATTGACTCAACATTTCAAAAGCGACATTTTAAAGTAGATTAGTAATATGGCAGTTCATGAAGAGGGCAAAAAACCACTTATCAGAATATTTATATGTTTGTTTCTGATAAATGTTATTACTTTTTATTTTCTACCAAATACACTTTTCTCAGTAATTATTTTAACTCTTTCACTGGTACTTTTTGCCATGTCGGTAAACTTTTACAAGAAGCCCAATCGAGAATATAAAGGTGATTTGCATGGTTTAGTAAATTCACCAACTGATGGCAGAGTAGTTGTTATTGAAAGAGTATTTGAAAAAGATTTTTTTAAAGAAGAACGCATACAGATATCTATTTTTATGACGTTCTTTAATGCACATTCAAACTGGATTCCTGTGTCTGGAAAAATAACTCATGTATCTCATGTACCAGGTAATTTCTATGCTGCCTATCTTCCAAAATCGAGCAGTGAAAACGAACATTCGAATATATTGATAGAAACACCGGAACATGGTTCAATACTAACAAAACAGATTGCAGGAGCGATAGCCAGAAGAATAGTGACTTATGTTAAAGAAGGAGAAGATGTACATATCGGATCTCCTCTTGGATTTATTAAGTTAGGATCAAGAATGGATATTTTTCTTCCGCTTAACAGCGAAATACTGGTTAATATAGGGGAAGAAGTTAGGGCAAACGTCACTTTTCTTGCCCGTTTAATTAAAGAGGACAACTGATGAAAAAGCATATTCCTAACATACTGACTCTTCTCAATCTCTTTTCGGGATGTATTGCAATAACTTTAGCTTTCAAAAACGACTTTGAAGGAGTAGTAGTATGGATTGCAATTGCAGCTGTATTTGATTTTCTTGATGGCATGGCGGCACGACTTTTAAAGGTATATTCGCCTCTTGGCAAGGAGCTAGACTCACTGGCTGACGTAGTAAGTTTTGGTGTAGCCCCAGCTACTGCACTCTATATTTTGATGCGCAATTATTTCTTACTGACAGGTCTACCTCCAACAGTCACACATTATGCTCCTTACCTGGCTTTTATAATCCCACTATTCTCAGCAAACAGGCTGGCCAAGTTCAATATTGATGAACGACAAACTTCATCATTTATTGGATTACCAACACCAGCTAATGGACTTTTCTGGATAAGTTATTCTTACGGCCTGCATAAGATGGCTCCTCTTAATGAGTTGTTCTTTTTATTGACGATAATGCTTATTCTCCTGTTTTCATGGCTGATGATATCAGATATACCCATGTTTTCACTCAAAATCAATAAAATAGCAATTAAAGGAAATGAAAGACAGCTACTGATAATACTTCTTTTTATTTTATTTACAGCACTTTGGGGCATCACTGGCTTAGCCTTGGTAATAACAGCATACATTATAATTTCAATATTCACATCCGGTATAAATAGTCGAAGCGTTAAATAATTAAAACAAATTGACAGGTTATAAGGATTCATTGTATCTTTACTATTTATTCAAGCATTTTATACCACTTATGGGTTTTCTTATTAAATTCTTCTTATTCTTCGTAGTTATTTACCTGTTTCTAAAAGGCTTGGTAGCTTTCTTTTTAGGAGGTAAAAGATCAGAAAAATCTACAACATATAACAGGTATCAACGGCAACAACAACGCCCCGAACAACCTAAACAGCCTGAAACGCAGGAAGATCGAATAATCGAGTATCAAAAGAAATCCTTTGAATCAACCGAGGCTGAAGATGCCGATTTTATTGAGATTAAAGGAGATAAGTGAGATAAAAAGTTATAAATAATTTATTTTTAGAGGAAAATCAATAACATCTTATATTAACAAACATGACTGATATTTTTGACAGGCTAAAAAGCGTGGAAGGACCGCTTGAGCAGTATCGTAAGAAAGCAGAAGGCTATTTTATGTTTCCGGAATTAGAGGGTGAAATTGGCCCCAGAATGAAATTCCATGGAAAAGAGGTAATAACCTGGAGTCTTAACAATTATCTTGGACTAGCCAATCATCCCGAAGTACGTGAAGCCGACTCAAAAGCTGCAGCCGATTGGGGTATGGCATATCCCATGGGGGCCAGAATGATGTCAGGACAAACAAAATATCATAAAGAGCTTGAAGCTAGACTTGCTAAATTCGAGAAAAAAGAGGCAGCATATCTTCTTAATTATGGCTACCAAGGTATGGTTTCAATTCTGGATTCATTAGTTTCAAGAAACGATGTAATCGTATATGATTCAGAAGCACATGCCTGCATCATGGATGGTATATTCCTTCATAAAGCCAAGGGTGGTAAGAGTTTTGTGTATCCTCATAATGATATGGAGCGTTGTGGAAAGATGCTGGGTTTTGCTACCCGAAATGCAGAAGAAACAGGTGGAGGTATTTTACTTGTAACCGAAGGCGTTTTTGGCATGTCAGGGGGATTAGGTGATCTGCCCGGAATCGTTAAGCTCAGAGAAAAATACAACTTCAGAATAATGATCGATGATGCACATGGATTTGGCACAATGGGTGAAACAGGTGCAGGATCTAGCGAACATTTCGGACTGATGGACGAAGTAGATATATATTTTGCCACCTTCGCAAAATCAATGGCAGGAATCGGAGCTTTTGTAGCATCAGATAAAGCAGTCATTGATTCACTCAAATACAATATGCGATCGCAGATCTTTGCCAAATCTCTTCCTATGCCAATGGTTATAGGTGCTATGAAACGTCTTGACATTCTGCAAAATCAGCCGGAACATAAAGAAAAGCTCTGGAAAGTAGCAAAAATGCTTCAAGAAGGTTTGGTTGCAGAAGGATTTAATATCGGTGACACAGAATCTCCGGTAACTCCAGTTTATGTTAAAGGGAATGTGGCTGAAGGAACAAATGTTGTAATTGACCTTCGCGAGAACCATGGCATTTTCTGTTCAATAGTAGCCTACCCTGTTGTTCCTAAGGATGTGCTTATGCTCAGACTTATTCCAACAGCTGCTCATACTCAGAGAGAAGTGGAAGAAACAATTGAGGTTTTCAAAATTATTAAAAAGAATCTCGAAGAAGGAAAATATAAGTCCGAAGAGATGAAATCGATGTCAATCGAGTAAAAAATTCAATAAGATGCTACGAGTAAAAGTTCAGCATAAGTATAAACTAACTTGTACAAAATGCGGTCACGTAACACCAAACTTCTGGACATGGTTCGATCAGAACCAGCAATGCCCAAAGTGCGGCAGTAAACATTCGGAAGTATCATACAATAGAAGGTACCAGAGGCTGCCCCGGATTATGAAACGTAAGCCGGATAGCTTCTGGCACTATTTCCCATACCTACCTCTATTACGCAGAAGACACATTATATCTCTTAAAGAAGGAGCTATACCTGTTGAAAAATGGACTTTCCTCGAAGATTTTGCAAAAGAATATTTCGGTCTTAATATCAACGTGCATGTCTATCGTAACGACCTTAATGGCGGAACGGGAACATTTAAGGATATAGCTGCATCACTAGCCGCAAGCTTGTTCAATGAAATAGGTATTGACCAGTATTGTATCGCTTCTACAGGTAATTCAGCCACAGCTTATGCAAAATACCTTTCCATGGCAAACGTAAGCTGTTCTGTTTTCATGCCTGAAGACACTTTAAAGGCCTCTGAAGCTACAATCAGTTCTTATGGACAACAAGTATTCAAGGTGCTGGGTGATTATGCCAAAGCAAAGGAAATAGCAGCCGGATACGCTAAGATTCACAATATACCGATGTCCACCGGTAATATCGATCCCATTCGTATTGAAGCAAAAAAAACAATGGTGTTCGAGTGGATACGTCAAATGGATAAATTCCCTGATGTGTATATTCAGGCAATAAGTGGTGGCACAGGTCCAATAGCGATAGACAAAGGAATTTGCGAGATTAAGGAAATTTATCCTGATATTAAGAACCCACGTTTTCTGCTTGTACAAACAGATGGTTGCGATCCAATGGTACAAGCCTGGGAAAAGGCAGAAGAAGCCGGATTCCCTGAAGGATTTGAAAATGATTACCCAATAATCGATAACCCACAGACAGAAGTACCTACACTGGCAACAGGTAACCCAGCATCATACCCTATACTTGCTAAACTGGTGAAGAAAACCGGTGGTAGTTTTCTTAGAATGCGTGAGAGCAAACTCCTTTCAGTAGGCAAACTCATGGCGTACGAGAAAAAGGTAATACCGGGTCCCGCATCAGCAGTATGTATGGCAGGTTTCTTTATTGCACTGAGAAAGAACAAAATCAAAGATGGCGAAACAGTTCTGATTAATTTGGGTGAAGGCTCAAATCGTTCACCTTACTTCCTTGAGCAGATGATTTATACAACCAAAAGTGTTAATAGTGTTGAAGATTGTGAACCCCACTCCATTGACGATTTTCGAACCAAATTATGGAACGAACTTTTGGAGAATTGAACAGATAAAAAAATGATAAACAATAAAACAGTATGGATAACGGGAGCTTCCTCAGGAATAGGAGAAGCGTGCGCATATCTTTTCGCTAAAGAGAAAGCAAACCTAATTCTTACTGCAACAAGGTCTGACAAACTTCAGGAAGTACAAAGTAAATGTTTATATATGGGAGCACAATGTGTGATATTTACTTACGACCTGTCAGATCTCGAAAACATTGATAAACTGACCGACAGAGCTTTAGCTGCATTCGGCAAAATTGATACAGTTTTTCTTAATGCAGGAATCAGTCAGCGTTCCAAAACGCTTGACACATCCTTCAAAGTAGATGAGAAAATAATGAACATAAACTTCTTCGCCCCGGTGAAGATAGCAAAACGGTTAATGCCCGAAATGATAAAAAATGGAGGTGGCACAATAGCTGTTACAAGTAGTATATCAGGCAAGTTCGGCTTTCCTCTACGTTCAGCGTATGCATCTTCAAAATTTGCTCTTTACGGTTTCTTCGAAACAGTTCATGCTGAATATTACGATGACAATATTCGAGTTGTGATGGTATGTCCCGGACGGATTAAAACAAATATTTCCTACAACGCACTTGAAGCTGACGGTCACAAACATGCCAAGATGGATGAAGGTCAGGATAGTGGCATGTCAACCGAAAAAGCAGCAAAAAAAATTGTAAGAGCAATAAATAAACGCAAACCCGAAGTATTAGTTGGAGGTAAAGAGCTCATTATGGTTTATATTAAAAGATTCCTGCCGGGACTGTCCAGGAAGCTCGTAAGAAAAGTCAGCGCTACATAGTAAAATAAGCCCTAAAAACTAATAAAATCTTACTATTAAATTTGACTTTGAAAATTTTATTAAAACGTAATGAAAGAGAATTATATCATATCCGGAATTCAACAAATAGGTATTGGCGTCGAGAATTTTACAGAAGCCTGGAAGTACTATATAGATGTTTTCAATATGGATATCCGAATACTTGAAGACGATAAAGTTGCCGAACTAATGCTGCCATACACAGGCGGTAAACCACAAAAGCGCCGTGCAGCAATTGCACTCAACCTTCAGGGAGGGGGAGGCTTCGAGATATGGCAATATTCAGAAAGAAAACCCAAACCTATTGATTTCGAGATTCAAATTGGTGATCTTGGTGTGTTTGCTGCAAAAATCAAAAGCAGGGATGTAGAAAAAACATACGAGCAGTTCAGAAAAAAACGCAATGTAAACCTTTTAGGAAAACCGGAGACGAGCATCGACGGGCATAGTACATTCTTCATGAAAGACCCCTATGGAAACATCTTCCAAATTGTTCATGACACAACTATATACAGAGAGGAAGGTCGATTAACAGGAGGTATTGTTGGTGCAATGATTGGCGTTACCGATATCGAAAAAGCAATGCCTATTTACCGTGACATCCTTGGTTATGATGTTATAGCAGCGGACGAAACCGGCACTTTTGATGATTTGAAAGCACTACCATCAGGTAGCAGACAATACCGTCGTCGCATACTGTCTCACAGCAAACCTCGTCATGGCAGTTTCAGCGAACTGTTTGGCAAATCATATATAGAACTTTTACAACCTCTCGACCGCACACCCCGCAAAATTTATGAAAGTCGCTTCTGGGGTGATCCCGGATTCATACAAATCTGTTTTGATGTACGCAATACAGATGCATTAAGAAAAAAATGCGAAGAGATGGGCTACCCGTTCACTGTAGACAGCTCTCGCAATTTCAAACAGGGAGAATCATTTGATATGGGTGAAGCTGCAGGTCAGTTTGCCTACATTGAAGACCCCGATGGTACGCTTATAGAACTTGTTGAAGCTCACAAAATTCCTTTGATGAAGAAGTTAAATCTCTATCTCAATCTCCGCAAACGAGATCCAAAAAAGCCCTTGCCAAAATGGATGCTCGGAATGTTGAGATTTATGAAAGTAGACCCTGAAAGTTTAAAATAAAGAAACAAACTACAATTTTTTTGCCGTTTCTTAGTTATATTAATAATGAAGAAACGGCAATTTTTTTTAATAATATTTACTCTGTTCTGCATTGCAACCAAATCACATGCACAATGGGAAGCACCAGTAAGTCACTATTGGGAAGCTAAAAGCTACTACAACCCCTCATTTGCAGGAGCTAAAGATCAAATAAGTACAACAGCTGTTTACCAATATCAAAGGACTGTCTTTAAAGACTCCCCTCAACGGATTATATTAACTGCAAATATGCCTTTTGATTTCCTAAAAAGAAAACATGGTGTAGGTTTAGTAGTATATTCTGGAAATATAGGTTCTCTACGCAACTCTTTATTGGCAGCACAATACAACTTCAGACAACAGCTGGGGACAGGCATGCTAAATATTGGCCTTCAGACCGGTGTTTATGATCTCAGTTATGATTCAGGCAATATTGGTATCTTCCCTGATTCACTACAAAACAGTAATCTACAAAACAATCAGCAGTTAAATATAAACCTGACAAAAAAACAAGTAGCTGACATCAGTGCAGGCATCTCATGGACAGGCAACAGATTCTTTGTCGGACTCTCAATAATGCATTTCAATCAACCTCTATTTTATACTGCTTCGGATTCTGGGAATAATTTCCCAAACACTTCCACAGATTCAACCCAATCACAAATTCCCCGATCATATAATTTTATTGCCGGATACAATATCAGGCTTCTCAATTCGTTAGAAATACAACCGATGGTGTGGGTGCTGCACGATGAAAACCAAACACAAACTCAGGCAACAGTAAAAATGGAATATGATAAAAGATTCTCCGGCGGTATCACATTGAATTCGGAGTCCGATTATTCAGTTTTTGCAGGGACAACAATACAAGGTTTCCGCTTCGGCTATGCATATACGCTTCACAACAAAGGAATTGTCAAAGACAGTCATGAGCTGTTTGTAAGGTACGATTTCACGATCGACAGCTTCAAGCCTAAGATGAAACCGCACAAAAGTATTAGATTATTATGAGAAAATATTTATTATTACTGTTTTTAATCGCACTAATCTGCTCATGTGGAGGAAATCGAATGGGAACAACCGGAGGAGAACTAACCGGCGTTCCCGTAGGAAGAGTATGGGATGAGCCCACACCTTATAATATGGTACTCGTTTCACGTGGCGCTTATACAATGGGACCGGGAGAAATTGATACGCTGTGGGGAATAAACATTCCAACCCGCGGAGTATCAGTCGACAACTTCTGGATGGACGAAACTGAGATTACCAACTCTCAATATAAGCAGTTTGTTTTCTGGGTACGCGATTCGATAATAAGGGAGCGTATGGCTGATCCGGCTTATGCAGGAGATGACTTTTACATGATTACTGAAGATATCTACGGCGATCCTGTCACACCACATCTTAACTGGTCAGTACCAATACCATGGACCCGCAACACAGAAGAGGAAGAGGCAACAATCAACAGTCTTTATAAAAAACATCCAATAACCGGCGAAAAGATGTTAGATGCCAATCAGATGAATTTCCGTTATGAGTGGTACGATGCTGCAGAAGCAGCAAAGAGTAAGTATCGAGAAAATCCTGATAATAACAATGCTAATATCACTATTTCAAAAGACACAGCCTATATCGCTCAGAATGGCAAGATAGTAAATGAAACAATTACGCGTCCATTCAGCAGTCACTACGATTTCGTGCACACCTACATAGTAAATATTTATCCCGACACAACCAGCTGGATAAACGATTTTCATAACAGTAACAACGAGATATACATGCGCAACTATTTCTCAAACCCAGCTTACGCTCATCACCCTATAATAGGCGTTTCGTGGGAACAAGCCACTGCTTTTTGCGAATGGCGAACCATGTTCCTCCGCAAAAGTGTTAGCAGAGAAGGAGTACATGTCGAAAAATATCGACTCCCTACAGAAGCCGAATGGGAGCTTGCTGCACGTAGTGGCAGCTCCGACAATATATATCCGTGGGGAACAGAAAGCACAATATCAGAAAATGGCTGCTACGAGGCCAATTTCAGCCCCGGTGAAGGCGGTTATGCTGCTGACAACTTTCTCATCACAGCTCCGGTAAGGAGTTTCAAACCCAATAATATCGGACTGTACGACATGGCAGGAAATGTGGCAGAATGGACCTCCACCGCCTACAGTGAATCGGGTAATGAGCTGATGAATAATATCAATCCTGAATTTAGCTACAACGCTTCTGCCAACGATCCGGATTTCATGAAAAGGAAGGTTATAAAAGGTGGTTCATGGAAAGACATTGCAACCTTCATTCGTGCAGATATGAGAGACTCAGAACATCAAAAAAAGGGGCGTTCGTACATAGGTTTCCGATGCGTGCGCACGCAAATACCAGGATCACGGTAAACAGACGATAAAACTGAAATTAAAATGATTCATATATGAATGCATATAAAAGATATAAAAACAGACTGGAGAAGTTCCTCCAGACCGAGCGTGGCAAACGCTTCATAAACTTCGCATACAGCATAGGCGCAGCAATTGTAATTCTCGGAGCAATGTTCAAACTGCTTCATTTCCCTTTTGGCAATGAGCTGCTTTTCATAGGAATGATAACGGAGGTCATCGTCTTTACACTCTCAGCCTTCGACACACCTATCAAAGATTACAACTGGGACAAAGTATTTCCTGCACTCACATCAACTAACGATTTTGAGCAGTCAGAAGCGATTCAAGGATCTCGAAAATTCCATACAACATCAAGTCTAACAAATAACCAAATAAGTACAACCCCTCAAACCGAGGAGTACAACCGACAAATGGAGAAGCTGATAACAGAAACCGAGAAAATGGGTAAACAGCTACAGGAGCTGAATGAGGTATATGAACGAATGCTCAGAGCAATGTCCGGTCATGATAAATAATCCAAATAACAGCAAATGGCAGTAAACAGTCCCAACTCCCCCCGTCAAAAGATGATAAACCTTATGTACTTGGTTTTCATCGCCATGCTCGCTCTAAATGTATCGGCAGAGGTGCTCGACGGGTTTGGTCTGGTAGACAACAGTCTTCGGGATTCCTCAGGCACCATGACCGACAGGAATGATTTGATTATGAATGAACTTGCTCAATATAGCCGGCAGAATCCAGAGAAAGCAAAAGAGTGGTACAATAAAGGCCTGGAAGTACGCAAAATGACCGACTCACTCACGGCATATATCCACCAACTCAAGTATCTGATGGTAAGAGAAGCCGACGGCCGGAAAGCAGATATCAGCAACATAAAACATAAAGATGATCTCGAGGCAGCATCATTAGTTATGCTTTCCCCTATTAATGGTGAAGGCAAAAAACTTAAGAATGCCATTGATGATTATCGCTACAATATTACACAATTTGTTCAAAACCCGGCACGAAGAGAAATAATAGAGAGGAGCCTCAGCACACAAACAACAGGCGGCAAAAGCTGGGAAGCAACAAGATTCGAAAACATACCGCTGGCAGCAGCAGTTACAATGCTCACCAAAATCGAGAATGATGTAATAGCAGCCGAAGGCGATGCACTAGAAAATATCCTCAATAGTGTTGATGTAGGCGATTTCAGGGTAAATGAGCTCAATGCCTACGTGATTCCAGAGTCGGATATAGTCTTCCGTGGAGGCAATTACAGGGCACGTGTAGTACTTTCTGCCCAAGATACTACCAGGCACCCGGTACTTAATTTAAATGGCACAACACCTGTCTTAGAGGGCAATGGAACATTCACTATCCACGCCAATAATACAGGCACCTTCCCCGTAGAGGGCTACCTCGAAATAAGCGATGTAAGCGGTACCATAACTCGCAGAGAATTCCAAAGCAGCTACACAGTCATCGAAACCATGGCAACAATTGCACCCTCACTCATGAATGTGCTCTACGCAGGAATCGACAATGAGGTAAGCATCTCAGTGCCTGGCGTTTCCCCTCAGAATATAAATGCAACAATGACCAATGGCATCCTTTCAAGGAGAGGAAATATGTGGGCAGCAACACCAACTGTCGTAGGAAAAGAAGCAGTAATAACGGTTACAGTCGATGAACCAGGAGGAACAGCAAGACAGCTCGCCTCAAGAGAATTCAGAGTAAGAGCACTACCCGATCCCACCCCATTTATTTCGTATCGTGATTCAGACGGCAACCCCGTAACATTCAAGGGAGGCAGCATTTCAAAGTCGGTACTGATAAATGCAGAAGGCATACAGGCAGCAATCGATGATGGCATACTAAACATACCATTTCGTGTAAACGGATTCAGGACAGTTTTCTTCGATTCAATGGGAAACGCCATTCCTGAAGTCTCTGACGGTAACAGTTTCTCGCAGCGACAGAAAGAGCAGATACGGCGACTTGCCAGAGGCAGCTATTTCTATGTTTCAGGCATACGTGCTATTGGTCCTGATGGAATGGAGCGCGATATTGCTGTAATTGAAGTACAGGTTAATTAATATATTTCTCAATGAAGTCAATAACAATAATATTACTCCTCCTGGCTATAACAGCTCAAGCAGCCTATCCGCAGGAGACTGCAAGAGAGCGTATTGAACAGAGACGTCAAGCAGAAGCAGCAAGGAACAGTCAAGCAAGTGCCTTCGGAACATATCAGTCTGAAGATCAGCTGAATGATATTCTTGAAAATTCAAGATGGTCTCGTACTATCTATAGATACATCGATCTCAGCAAACCGGAAAACGCCCCGCTCTATCAAACCGAAACAAAGTCTGGCGAACAGATAAACCTCTTCGCAAAAATCTTCACATTACTTCAAAGCGGTGATATTAAAGCTTATGAATACCTCGATGGTCGTGAATTATTTACCGTTGATTATCTGATAAACTTCGCTGAATTAACAGATAGATTTGGCATTAATTACGAAACAAGTAATGTATCTGAGGATGTTCAGGGCTACTATCTCAAGGAAGTATATTATCTTGACACTCCAACATCCAGTCTGCGCGTACTCCCCGTGGCAATCTGTCCGATAATCGAGAGGCACGACAAATACAGGGGCACCACCCGATACCCTCTTTTCTGGGTTCCATACACACAAATAGAACCATACGCAAAGCAAATGCCAGTTATACTTTCTTCTCTCAACAACAGCGTCAGAGGCACAATAGACGACTTCTTCAAAACCAGAAGATATTCAGGAGAGATTGTGATTCGAAATACTACTAAACCCGAAGAAGTGAAAGCTGAGCAGAATAGGATAGAAAAGGAACTTACTGATTTTGAAAACATGGTAAGAAAAAATGAAATAAGTCAGACTCAACAAAGCAGCCAAAAACCTCTTAACCAAAGCATAAGAAGAAATAACAGGAGCACAGGAATCAACACCGGCGGTTCACAAACAATGCGCGACAGGCGGTATTAAAAATACCAAAAATATTTTTGTTATACTCAAACTATCTTTTTATAAAATTGTTTTATAATATATTCAGATGGATTAAATTTGATATAAATATTTATGAATCCGCCATTTCCTATTAGACGGCAACATCTATCATAAATAGAAGTCCGTCCCTTCAATACCACAAATCTCAGGAATTTCCTCCTGAGTGTAAGCTCAAATGTTTTTTGCGAGAGTAAAATGATTTAGGTCATCCTTTTGTTTGTTTACAAACATTCTTCTACATTAAAGTCAATTCGCAAATTCTGTATACCTACACTCATGAAAAAAATATTATCTATTCTTATCATACTAATATGTGCTTTAGTATCATGTAATAAACGAATGCTGGAGACTGGAGAAGGCAATCTACCTGTTCCCGGAGGAGAAATATGGTATAAAGTATCCGGCACTGGAAAAGGAACACCACTAGTACTGATTCATGGTGGTCCGGGTGCTTCCAGTTTCTATCTGAAACCTTTTTAAGCACTCGGAAATGATCGTCAGGTAATTCGATATGACCAGCTAGGTTGCGGAAAATCCACCTATACTGAAGATACAACTTTGTTTACTATAGAACGCAAAGTACTGGAGTTAGATTCACTGCGCAAAGCATTGGGCATCGACAAATGGAACTTGATGGGACACTCTTTCGGAGCTATAATCGCACTTGAATATTACGCTGCATACCCCAATCATGTTACCTCTCTTACATTTGCAAGCGGCTGCTTTGATGTTGAAGCTTATGCTGAAAATACAGGACTGCTGCTTAAAACTCTGCCCGATTCATTACGCAAAGCTGTTGACGAAGTAGATACTACCGGTGATTACTTGAATCCGCTCTATCAGGAAGCTATTATTAAGTTCAATGATCTTTACGCCTCACGAAAACCCGATTTAGTTGAGTCTGACAGCATTGTGAAAACCTATAACAGAACTATGTACGATTACATGAAGGGACCTAATGAGTTTAAAATCACTGGCACATTAAAAGATTACAATGGCACAGGTTATCTGCCACTTATCAAAGTCCCTGCCCTTTTTACTGTCGGTCAGTTCGATACATGTGGGCCTCAACTGATTGTAAAATATGCCGAACAAGTACCCGGAGGCAAATATTATATGATCCCCGATGCCGCTCACATTACCATGTGGGATGCAAAGGAAGAGAACGTTCAAGTAGTCAGGGATTTCTTATTATCAGTTGATTAAGTTGTATTAATTAACAACCCTGGGCGAACCAAAATTAATAATTAACGTTAGATTTAATACTCAATTAAAGTGTTACACTTAAAGATGTTTTTAAGTGTAATATCGTATTTTATGATTAAACAACTTATTATGAGTACTAATATACTTTCTGATGAGCGTAAAGATGAGCTACTGCAAATTCTGGAGAAACGTTTCACCGAAAACATTAATCGTCACCCCCACCTCAATTGGGAATACATAAAGCAAAGACTTGAGAGCAACCCTGAAAAACTATGCTCGCTCAACCGAATGGAAGAAACAGGCGGTGAACCCGATGTAGTTTGTCTGGACCCCAAAACCAAAGAGTATATCTTTTGCGACTTATCACCCGAGAGCCCTATTGGACGCAGGAGTCTGTGCTACGATGAAGCAGCATTGAAATCCCGCAAAAAAAACAAACCGATAGGCAGTGCACTTGGCATGGCGAAAGAGATGGGTATTGAAGTTCTCGACGAAGAGCTTTACCTTGAACTGCAGGATCTGAGCACATTCGACACAAAATCTTCAAGCTGGATAGTAGCTCCGAAAGAAGTACGAGAACTTGGAGGAGGACTCTTTGGCGACAAACGCTACGGTCGCACTTTCATCTACCACAACGGAGCAGAATCTTACTATTCCTCACGAGGTTTCAGGGGTATGTTGAGAGTCTGATTTTCTATTTCAAATATGCTTCCGCCAATGAAACCCAATAAGCTGCTCCAAGTGGCAACAGCTCCTGATTAAACACATATTGCGGGTGGTGCACCATAAAACCCTGGCCACCACCTGCCATTACATAGTTACCCGGACATTTTTCCAACATAAAAGCAAAATCTTCACTACTCATAAGTGCATCGGCATTTCTTACTACGTTATCTTCACCAAAAGTAGCAGCCGCCACGTCAGCAGCCCACCTGGTATTATCGGGTGTGTTCACCAGTACCGTTCCGGGACTGCCTTCTCTTATTTCATACTTACAATTAAATGCTTCAGCCTGAGATTTGGTAAGAGTGCGGATCCTTTCAAGCACCATCTTACGCACTTCATTATTCATATTCCTCACGCTTAATTTCAATAGAGCAGACTGTGGAATGACATTACCCGCATTTCCCGACTGAAAAGAGCCCACATTTACAACTGCCTGTTGCCATGGAGATACGTTTCTGCTTACTATGGTTTGCAACGCCATAAGCAATAACGAACCACAAACCAGCGGATCAATACTAAGTTCCGGCATTGAACCATGTGAACCCTTCCCGGTGAGCTCAATCTCCCAGTTATCTACTGCTGACATCGTTTCCCCTTCACGAAAATAGAATTTTCCAAACTCCAATCCGGGAATATTATGCATGGCATATATCGCATCCACGGGAAAACGCTCAAACAATCCATCAACAATCATTGCTTTACTCCCTTGCATGGTTTCCTCCCCCGGCTGAAAGATAAAACGTACTGTCCCGTTAAAGTTTTTTGTTTCGGCAAGATATTTAGCAGCTCCAAGAGCCATGGATGTGTGACCGTCATGACCGCAAAGATGTGATCGTCCCTCAATGTTACTTTTGTATGGTAAATCATTATCTTCACTTATAGGCAACCCGTCAAAATCGGCACGAATGCCAATAGCTTTATCACCGTCACCAACTTTCAACGATGCCACCAGACCATATTTACCAACACCTTCAACCACTTCATAACCACCGAACGATTTTATCACTTCAGCAATATACTTAGCAGTGCTTTCCTCCTGCATCGACAGTTCAGGCTGCCTGTGCATGGTCTCCTGCCATATTTTTAATTCCTCTATATTGCTTTTTAAAGCATCAATCAGTTTTGTATCCATCAGATTCATTTTTAACAGGAATCAATCATTTGTTTTTCCTGCTGATTTTGGAATAGTAATTAAAATAATAAGAATAGCCATGACAATCATCATGAGATTAACACCCAGACCAATTGTAGCCGCCTCTCGCACCACAACATTATCCTGACGCCCTACAAAGGTCAGCACTCCCTCCAGCCACTGAATATTGTCTCCCGCGTTGAATGCTGCAAAAATACCCGCTGAAACAGCAACTCCGAAAGCAGCACCAAGAGAAGATGCCATTTTGTATATACCCGAACCGGCACCGGCCTGATCCTCCGGCAAGTTAGATAAAGCTGCATCAGTTGATGGAGTAGCGTAAAATGCCAGACCTACACCAAACAAAGTATATGCTATAATTGCAAGTATTTTATATGTATCAGTCATCACATTGGTAAACATCAGAAGTATAATAGACACACCCACGATCAGCGACCCCCATATCATCGGTTTACGCGCTCCAAACCTCTGAAGCATCTTCTCACCCATGCGTATAAACAACACTATGGCAATGGCATACCCTAAAGTGAGCATTCCTGCCTCTTGTGCTGAAAGGTTACCCCCAACCTGCAGAAGGATAAGAGATACAATTAAAATTCCGGCAGTACCGTTAAGTAAAAAGTTGGAAATGGTAGCACCGGTAAATATCATGTTCTTAAACAACTTAAAATCGATAAAGGCATAATTTTTCCCCTTTTCAATGTAGTAGAACAAGATTGAGAAAAGTAGTGTTGCTGCTATCAAAACAATACCCGCAACACTGGTAAAGCCTAAATGGGCTCCGCTTGTCATTAAGATCTGCAAAGCAATCATTGCCAGCATAAATGTAATGATACCCGCATGATCGGTCTTTTTATGCTCTTTGCCTATAGCCTTACTTTCCGGCGTCCCTTTTATCAAGATTAGACCTATCACAGAAACAGCAGCAGCACCAAAGAAAATCCATCGCCAACCTACACTCACCATCAATCCGCCAAAGAGAGCAGCAAAGCCCGAACCACCCCACGATCCCATTGACCATAATGATATGGCACGCTGCCTCTCCTTACCTTCCCAATAAGCTTTTACCAATGCCAAGCTTGCGGGCATGATGGCAGCAGCAGAAAGTCCCTGAAATATACGACCGGTAATCAGTACCGCCTCAGCAGCGTTGCCTACTGGCGTAAAACCCACTAACAGTGACCCGATAATACTAAAATAAAATCCTATACGAATTATTTTCACTCGTCCCACCTTATCGGCTAACCCTCCAAAAACAACGATAAAAATACCAGAGAACAGTGCAGTTATCGATACCGCAATATTCATCATCGATGCATCCATGCCGAGATCTTTCGCCATGTCAACATTGATATTTAAAGTGGTTTGCGCAAAGAGCCAAAAAGCTAAAACGCCGAGAATGATACCAAACAATAATTTATCATTTCCTTTGAACTCGATTGAATTTGTCATGCGGCAGATTTTTAAAGGTTTGGATTAATATTGTTTACGGAAATTAGTAATACTAAGGTAGTATTTTTTCAGATAAGCCAAGAAAATTGAAAGGAAAATATATCTATGACACCCGATTTACGAAAAAAGAGCTGTTCTTTTGGAACAACCCTTTTTAAAGACTCAAAATCTGTAATGAAAAATGAAAATGAAAATATTCAATATCCTAAACCATCATTCCAACCATAATTTTGCGTAAGATTTGGATTAAGTGTTCGCTCATCAATTGGAATCGGGTATAAGTAGTCGCGTTCTTCGTTAAATCCGTTGCGCTCCGCATTATGGTGATAATTCAAATAACCTTTTGTCCCCTCTGTAAGAATGAGATCTTTATCCAATTCATAAAGAGAAACGCCCTCTCTTTCCGCAGGCTTCTCTTCTTCTGAAGTATAAAGAATCAAGTCGACATTACCGTCACCCGAAAGGTCATACTCACCCGGTCCTTCAAAATATGCACCGGTAATTGGCTGATCAATGCTCTTGCCTGATTTCCAGCGACACAAATCAGCAAATCTCAATCCCTCCTGCAGCAGCTCGATAGTACGTTCGCGTCTGATTTCCAGAATCACACCCTTATTATTTCCGCTTACATTAGGATAGCCATAAGTGGCTGAAGAGAGGTATTCATCAGGGTTCGCATTAACATCCGCCATATTCAGGTTAGGCATACCCACACGATCACGCAGCTCCTTTATCGAGATATCAATATCATTCTGATTAAGAGTGCCAAGCTCTGCTTTTGCCTCAGCATAGTTAAGCAAAACCTCAGCATAACGGAATACAGGCATATCCACATCCGACGAACCTGTCCTGTCGTTGTTACCACTGTTTGAAGCAGGATCCTGCACAAACTTCACAGGCTGATATCCTGTGGTAGCAACTTCAAGCTCAGGAGCCAGCATTGTTGTCTTATTGATGCGAGTATATCCGGGAGTACGCATGCTTTGCTTCAGTCGCGGATCACGATCACTTGTCTCCTCGTTAAACGACATCACTTCCCATCCATTCTGATCTGTAAATCTTGAACCATCTTTCATCAGGTAACTATTAACAAACTTACGAGTCAGCCCCGGACGCCCCTGCGAAGTCAGCAGTGTATATGCCGACGCATTATTGCGGATGCCAAGTGCATAATCAAACTTTATTGCAAGAATATACTCATCAGTGTTAGCATCAGGAGTAGCAAAAAGCATCAGATAGTCTTTGTCGGGATTACCTGTAGAATGAATCTTGTAAGAACCTTTTTCAATAATCTCCAAAGCAGATTTTGCTGCCAGATCAAGATAATATTTATAATCTTTACCCTCAATCTCCAGATTGTGATATTTACGATAAGTACCTTCAAATAGTGTGAATCTTGATTTCAAAGCCAGTGCCGACCAGCGGTTTACTCGATAAACGCTCTTTCCTGAAGGTAAATTTGCAATAGCATAATCAATATCCTCAATCATTTTGCTCATTATAAGCTCTCTTGAATCACGCGGCTTGTAAAGATCTTCATCTGTAGAGTTCAGCTGCTTATCATACCATGGCACATCACCAAAACGCTGAACCTTATCAAAATAGAAGTAAGCACGAAAGAAACGTGCAACAGCAGTGTACTTAACAACCGCTTCCTTATCTTCACTCCTGTCCACATTCTCCAACAGTGTGTTAATACGGCGCAATGTACCCCAATTCCATCCGCCGCCCGAAGCAGGAGCCGTGCGTCTCTGTCCGCCAATCAAAATCTCATCCAGGATTGCGTTTACAATCACATCGCTCTGCTCGTCAAAAGGAGATTTGTCCAGCAGATCATTGTAGAATGGGTTACTAAACAGCTCAAGTTCAGTAGCATTCTTAAAATAGTCCTGGTCAGACATCTTATCTTTAGGAATCAAGTCAAGCTGCTCGCATGATGCAAACCCCGTTAAAAGTAAAATAACTGAAAATATTATTGATATTTTTTTCATTGTCTTCATATTAAAAAATTAAAAAGTGATATCTATACCAAACATATAAGTTGCCGGCCATGGATAGAATGCGTTGTTGTTAACTCCGCTGGGGCGACTGAACGCCGCTTCCGGATCAATATATTTAGTACTCTCTTTTAGAGGAGACCAATAGTGCAAATTCTCTCCTGAAGCATATAATCGCAGATTTTCAATACCAACCTTCGATGTTAAGTTATCCGGAAGAGTATAACCTACTGTCAGATTCTTCAAACGCAAGTATCTCAGATTCTGCAGATATTTATCGTTCACCTTAGCAAGATAACCACCAGTAGCCCCGTAAGCGCGAGCTCTCGGGAAGTATGTGTCGGGGTTCTCTTCCGACCATACTTTATCAAGAAAGTCTTTAGGAAGGAATGAAACATAAGAGTAAGAGAAACCGCCCCAGAAATTCATATTATGACCACTAGGATACCAGTAGTGGTTGCCCGTTCCTTGTAAGAAAACCGATGCATCAAATCCCATCCAGTCGAATCCTGCATTAATACCATACGATAATGTTGGCAGTGAGTTACCTAAAATCTTACGGTCACCCGGGTTGTCAACAGTATTTTGTCCGATACCCCATATACCATTACCATCAAGGTCAACAAACTTAACGTCACCAGCCTGCCATCCGCCTCTTAAGCGACCGCTGCTGTAACTCAGATCCACCTCTTTAGCATAAGCTTTTGCCTCTTCATCAGATTTAAAGAATCCGTCAGTAACAAATCCCCAGATCTCGCCAAGCTTCATACCCTCATAATACTGTTTGGCAAATGTCTTGTTAGGATTGTCATACTTAGTAATGACACTTTCATAGTCACTTAGCACCAGTCCCACATTATAAGAGAAAGGACGATTGGCCAATTGAAACTGATCACGCCAGTTCAAAGACAACTCATAACCCCTGGTACGCATATCAGCAGCATTCATCTCGGGGGAGTCGGCACCATAAACACCCGGTAAAGCAACACCCTCAGTAAGCATATCCATAGTGTTACGCGTATAAACGTCAGCCACCAGGCTTAATCTGTTTCTCAACATCGAGTAGTCCACACCCAGGTTCCATTGCTTCACAGTTTCCCATGTCATATCAGATGCAATAGGCGCACTCAGTGATGAGTACTTAGCCTTAGTGCTTCCCTCTCCAAAAGTATACTCACTGAAAGTATGCATCGAAACCAAACGCATGAATGTGTAGTAAGACGATACATTCTGGTTGCCCAGTGAACCAAACGACAGTCGCAGTTTAAAGTTATCTACAAGATCTCTTGCAGGCTCAAAAAACGGTTCTTCTGAAATTCTCCAACCAACAGATGCTGACGGAAACCAGCCCCAGCGGTGCTCACTTCCAAAACGTGAAGATCCGTCGTATCTGCCACTCAATTCAAACAGGTAGCGACCCATATAGTCGTAGTTAACCCTTCCGAAGAAGCCCAGCAGTGCAGATTCAGCCTGGCCGCCGCCAACACCCGTTTCAGTAATTCCATCCTCATTTTGTCCCACCAGGTTCAAGTCGTCAAGAGTAGGCGACGACAGGTCACGTCCCCAAGCCGAAACACTTTTGCGATGAAACGACTCATAGTTAAAACCACCCATAAGAGACACGTTGTGATGGTTGTTAAAAGTCTGATCGTAGTTGGCAAATACATTCGTAGACCAGAAGTTATTCGTTGTAATGCTTTCAGTAAGCTGATTTTCACCCGCCCCTGTATTGTACGATTCCAGTTCAGCATCAGGATACTGTCTGAACCACAATTCCTGCGAGCGGTTAGTTTTTTGATTCTGATTAAAACGATACGTAAAATCCCCGGTTATTTTTAGTGACTCAATCGGCTTAATCTCCATTCGCGTTGTATTAGCCAGGTTCATTGCCTTCTCTAAGTTTCTGTGCGACTGCTCATTCAGCATTATATGGCGACCGTTACCCACCTTGTAGTTCAGATAAGGTGTCCCATACAACCACGATCCGTCAGGATTCTGCATAGGGAAGTTGGCCAGTGCGTGGCGAGAACTGTAAGCAATTGTATTTTCAATATTATCATCACCCAACGAACTGTATTTCGAATTATACAGAGCTGTATTATTCGACAAAGTAATCCAATCGTTTACCTTAAAGTCAATCTTTGAGCGTAAGTTATATCTGTCAAACACATCAGGATGTGCACGTTGCATACCCTCCTGACGATTATAATTACCCGAAACTAAGTAATTGATTCCGTTGGTGCCCCCGTTAACAGAAATATTATGCTGCTGACTCGGGCGCTTCTCACGATAAAGCATATCCCACCAGTCATAATTACCATAATAAACCCATTGATTTCGGCCGTTTCTTATCTCTTCAACAACCCAAGGGCGGTCGGGATGCTCAGTGACATCATTCACACGTGCCCAGAGCTCATCCATATCCTTTTCGTTATATCTGATATAATTTGTACCGTTGTCCGCCTGCCAGAACTTGTTGACATGATAAACCGAGTAATAACCACGGTTCTCATAGTCGGTACTCGTTGTTGGCTGCTCCCAACCCAGTCGTCCGCTATATCTCACCACTGCTTTTTTGTCTGTGTCAGAGCCCGACTTAGTAGTAACCAGTATAACACCAAATGCGGCACGTGCACCATAAACAGCAGCTGCCGACGCATCTTTAATAACAGAAATCGATTCAATATCATTCGGGTTCAAACGCGACAAATCTCCCGCATTACCCGTAACCCCATCAATAACCACCAGCGGATCAGTGTCGTTAATAGAGTTTACACCCCTGATGTTAATCGACCCCGAGCTGCCCGGCTTACCAGACGAAGTGGTAATATTCAACCCCGGAACAGAACCCTGAAGCATATTAGTTACCGAGTGCGACAGACGGTTTGTCAGATCATCACTGTTAACAGTAGATACAGCCCCTGTCAGGTTCACTCTTTTCTGAGTACCATAACCAACAACCACAACCTCATCAAGCAGTTCAGTATCCTCTTTTAAGACAATATTAAGCTCTCCTTTTCCATCCCAAACCACCTCTTGATCAGAAAATCCAATATACGAGAATACGATAGTGGAATTAGCCGGCACCTCAAATGAAAAATTTCCATCCAAATCCGTTACAATCCCGTTGGATGTACCTTTTTGAATTACGTTTACTCCAATAAGAGGTATATCCTCAGTATCCACAACCCTGCCCTTTAAGTTTAGATTCTGAGCATGCGCAGATAATGATAAACACATAAATAGTAATATAATGTGTGATTTAATACAATAGTACTTTTTAAGCATAAAACAATCTTTTCTTAATATTTAAAACTGCGCGCAAAATAAGCACATAAATGTTACGATTTGATGACTTTCCGGTTAAGTAAATGTTAATTATCTTTGCAAATATCAAAACTATAACATATTTAAAACCCGATATTATGTCACTACGAAAACTCTTTATAGCAGTAGTACTCATATTAGTAACCCTACTTGTAACTTCCTGCAACATCCCCAATAAAAACTTCTCATTTGATGAAGCCGATCTGCCCGTAAGCATACCTTTTGCAGGTAATTCTTATGTAACTGATCCCAAGGTTTCAGAATTTATTGATAACTACACAGGAAAATTCAAGAGCGACTGGACCGATCCTGATATCACGATGAGCACCTGGTTCAGAGTAGGCGCAGAAGGCCAACTAAACATAGGCTTTGAGGGAAGCAACAAAAGCGGCACAAGCACAATCAGGTTCACGGTAGAAGGAAAATCTTATGATGTGGAAGTCAGCGGAGACACACTATCCCTCTATAGCATCACAACAATAGATAAAACAACTCCCGGCTATGTCAGAGTCGACTATCAGGGCATCTCCAAAACAGGCGACACTTTTGGTGAGATCACACAGTTCAGGATAGGCGGACCAGCGTCAGATTCAACAAACCACTTCGTTACAGAAGAAAAAATGAAGGAAAGCGAAAGCAACTGCTACTTCTACAGAAGAGGAGCATCAGTACATTATATGTACACACTTCCCGATACCGACATTAAATATTTCTACAACGAGATAATGGTGCCCGAAGAAAGCGCCGTAAATAGTACCTACTTCATGATGAACGGCTTCTCTCAGGGATACATGGGAATACAACAAATAGCTGAAGACGACAGAAGAGTCCTCTTCTCTGTATGGAGTCCCTACACCACCGATAACCCCGAAGAGATACCCGAAGACATGCAGATAAAGCTCCTACGCAAAGGAAAAGATGTAACAGTAGGAGAATTCGGCAACGAAGGCAGTGGCGGACAAAGCTGGCTGCACTACTTCTGGGAGCCGGGCGTAACATACAAAGCACTGGTAGGCGTTGAGCCCGACGGCAAAGGAAACACTATATACACAGCCTACTTCCATGCCGACAACGAGTGGAAGCTGATAGCCTCTTTCCTTCGTCCGCAAACCGACACATACTACAAAGGCGCCTACTCATTTCTCGAAAACTTCCACCCCACCCAATCAATCACCACCCGTTCGGTCAATTTCAAAAACCAGTGGGCACAAACAGCCTCGGGCGAATGGAAAGAGATCCTCGATGCCAAATTCTCCATCGACGCCACTGGCCGTGCCGGCATGCGACACGATGTTCAGGGAGAGCTGGATAAAGAGACAAACAGCTTCATGCTGCGCAGCTTCGGCTTCTTTGATGATCACACCGACTATGGCACTATGTTTAGAAGAGAGCCAAGTGAAGAGGGGGCGCCGGATATTGATTTTGAAAAGTTGGAATCCCTTCCATAGTTAAGTCTTAAATTAGAAATTAAGTAGGGTTAAAAGTGGGGTGATATTATAATATGTAAATAATTGTTATATTTGCATCTAAACTGAAAGACACCGATAAGGACACCGATAAAGACCTGGATACCTTTCTTGATCAATTCCTTCCAAACTACCAATCAAGCCAAACAGTAGCATACCTCAATGATCTGTACAAACTTAAGGATTATGACTCTGAAGAAGATAGAGCAAACATAATAGATAGAGTTGGAGACTTAACATCTGAGGAAGTGAAAAATGAAATTGATACAGTGTTATACAAGAACTTTATTTTGCTGCGCTGAGAAATTTTTATGATCTTGTGTTGAATAATAGGATTGAGATAATACGAGAGCTTTAATGCATGTAATTTTAAATTAAAAAATCAATTCTTTTTAAATGTAATCATTTATTACCTTTGTATTAGTAATGATGTTTAGTTTGAACCAAATTTACATTCAAAATAATTTTACATCTAAAAAGTTAATTATTATTTTGCTTAATCATGATTTCGAACTGACACCAATTACTTTATTTTGAAAAAAGCTTATATTTATTTCTATTGATTGCATTACAACTATACAAAGAAAATTAGAAGCTGTTATTATCTAACTAATTATAAATAAAACTCATAAGAATTTAAATTTCATCATAACTAAAATGTCAGAATTATTATCAATAAAAGAAGCAAGTCAGTGGGCATCGGAGTATTTAAAAAAAGAAGTAACAACTTCAAATATCTCATATCTAATTCAATATGGTAGGATAAGAAAAACAGGGTACAATTCTACTACACAGGTTTTAAAAGAAGATTTAGTTGCATATTATAACAGCAGAAATTATCACCGCCAAAAAAAATGGAAAGATCAAATTGGAGACGATTTGAATTGGGCTCTATCTTTTGAACAATATAAAGAGTCTGAAACGACAAAACATGTCCATAGACTTCACCCATATAAAGGAAAATTCATACCTCAACTAGTAGAATACTTTTTAGATAATAAAACAGATAAATTCAAAAAAGAAGTCTACTTCAAACCTGGTGATATTGTTTTGGATCCTTTTTCAGGAAGTGGAACAACTATGGTGCAAGGTTGCGAATTAGGAATAAATGTAGTGGGGGTAGATGTTTCGGCATTCAATTCCTTAATTGCAAATTGTAAAGTGGAAAAATATGATATTGCTGACATTAAACAAGAAATTGATAGGATTACAAAATCTTTATATCGTTTCATAGCAGATTCAAATACTGTTGCATTTGAAAATAAATTGCTACAAGAATTGAATGTTTTCAATAATAAACACTTTCCAGTACCTGAGTATAAATACAAAGTAAAAAATAGGGAGATTGACCCCAAAACTTACGGTTATGAAAAAGAAAAAGAATTTTTACCCATTTATTATAAATTATTGGAAGACTACAAAATAGAAGTTAAACAGGTGCTTAACAAAACATTCCTCGATAAATGGTATAACAAACATACACGTGAAGAAATAGAATTTGTATTTAATGAAATCAAGAAAATCCGAAATATAAAGAGTAAGAAAATAATTAGTATTATTCTAAGCAGAACAATTAGAAGTTGTAGGGCTACTACTCACTCTGATTTGGCAACATTATTAGAACCAGTTAGTGCTCCATACTATTGTAGTAAGCATGGAAAAATATGTAAACCTTTATTTTCAATATTAAAATGGTGGAAAACCTATACCAGAGATACAATAAAAAGACTCATACAGTTCGACAGTATTAGAAAAAAAACATACCACACTTGTTTGACTGGTGACAGTAGAGATATTAATATTGTTGAACAAATGAGATTAGTAAATCCTGGATTTGCAAATTTAATACAAAGTCAAAAAATTAAAGGAGTCTTTTCTTCTCCTCCATATGTAGGTCTTATCGACTATCATGAACAGCATGCATATGCTTACGACTTGTTTGGATTTGAAAGAAGAGATGAACTAGAAATAGGGCCTTTATACAAAGGTCAAGGCAATGATGCAAAGAATAGTTATATCGAAGGTATAAGTGCAGTATTAAATAATTCAAAAAAATTCTTAGTGGAAGATTATGATGTATTCTTAGTTGCGAATGATAAGTACGATATGTATCCAACAATTGCAAAAAATGCTGGAATGAAAATTGTCAATCAATTTAAACGTCCTGTATTAAATAGAACTGAAAAAGACAAAAGGGCTTACTCTGAAACTATATTTCATTTAAAGTCTGAATCTTAAAAAAAACCTTACTCATACCTTTAATAGATTAATCCTTATATTTCTTAAATTTCATATTCAACCGTATACTAATGGCACTAACTAATAGACAAAAAGAAAAAATTTCCCTTGAAGTGATAAGAACACTAATTACTAGATTTGAAAGCTTTCCAGAAGATGCCTCTAATAACAGAAATGCACCTTTTCATGAAGCATTTCTTAAAGCATTTTCGGATAAGTTAGCAAATAAAGTTACCGACACACCATTTTTTATAAGTCTAAGTAGTTGGTTGCAAGGATTGAATACGACCTTAGGTCAAACTTTTTTTGAAAAAGTCGCACATCACTTAAGTAATGGCGAAAAAAGAGAGTACACCTCCAAAAAATCAGGTAATCTCAATATAACTAAAAAACAAAAAGAAAACATTTCAAATATAATTACAAATTTAAGTAATGATAATGCAGAAGCTAATTTAGAGAAAGAAAACAATTTGATTTTTGGGAGTTTTAATTCTGAACTGGTGAGTGCGATAGATTTTTCAGCAGATGTTTTTATAGTGGATACTGATACAATAACAGCTATTGAATTAAAGTCGGTTAGGCCAAACTCCGGAGAAATGAGAGGTGAGAAACAAAAAATCCTAGAAGGAAAAGCAGCATTATACAGGGAGTTCCCAGAAAAAGAAATTAAGTTCTATATCGGATTTCCATTTGACCCGACTGTAAACCCTTCAATAGAAAGTGTTACTGCGTTTAATAAAACTCGTTTCTTAGGTTCCATTATCAACATGACTAAGTATTTTGACTCAGATGAAACACTGCTCGCTAGTGAATTATGGGACTTATTATCAGGTCAGCAAAATACAATGGAAGACATTCTACAAATAATAAATACAATAGCAACAACAAGCTTCGAAAAAAACTTTAATTATTTGACAGATAACACTAAAAGAGTGACACCACAATATAGAAACCAGCTGGAAGAATGGAACTTATTTTCAGAGATTGAACTGTTTGACAATTATGATTCAATAATTAAAGCTATTGAAGGAGATAAAAAGCTAACAAGAATATACAATAGAACAATGTTAGATGGCAAAGGGAATTACGATTTCGAAAGATATTCAGATTTAATAAATCTTATATGATCTTTATAATCAACATCTTATAGTTTACTTCATTAAATCAAATAGCGAAGGTGTTATTTTCTCGGAGATTGCGTACATTTCGATTCAAACCTTGCCATTTAATACATAATTTTTACCTGTTTGAAAGGTCATTTGCCAAGTTGATAATTTTATTTAATTGTATTTATCCCACCTTTCCTAAGTGACTTACTCTTAAGCACTATAATTTGTGATTCCAAGAAAGCATCTGCCGAACTAGCTATTCTCTAAAAACCACATTCCATACCTTCCCTATCCCCTAATCCAGTTTTTAACTATACTATTTCCACACTTATTTGCACTTTTCGTAAACTATTACTTCTTTTGTATAATTAATTGACATAAGTACAATATGAGTAAGAAAGTGAAAAGCAAAAAATATTGGGATACTCTCACCGCTGCACGTGAACTGTTCTGGAAACATGGGTGTGTATTTCGGTCTGATAGGGTTCTTCGTCAAATTTGGTGCAAAGACACAGTTCCTAAATCGCCTAAAAAAAATAAATGTAACAAGAAATTAGAAATACAACAAAATCGGTAATCACAGTGCAGCGAAAATG